>ENA-UOIY01000577-UOIY01000577.1-human-gut-metagenome-genome-assembly--contig:-P114-NODE-577-length-58268-cov-6.071737_pt1 | contig 58268 bp, 47 predicted proteins | sample MGYA00242335_ERZ723882 | MGnify/ENA metagenome assembly ERZ723882
CATTTACCTGCCCGAAGCCTGACGCGGGCTTCATTCATTTCTTGAAAGAAAGGAACCGAAAGAACTTTCCATAAAATAACAAAAAATAACCTGTGCAGAGAGATTTTTTCTTGCACAGGTTATTTTTATTGTTATATTGTTTAAAAGTTCCTTCTTTTCAAAGAAGGAACAAAACCCCCGTATTAGTAAAACCCAAAGCTCGGCAATAGATTCAGCAAATCTGCCCGCCAGGCGGCGATCGGCAGGCCGGACAGGGCCGGGTAATACCACACAAACAGCACCAGCGCCGCCGCGCACAGTGCAGCACCCAAGCGCTTGGCCCGCCGCTGATCCTGTGCCGTTGCCAATACCAGCGCCAGCGCCGCCAGGCAGAACATCGAGCTTGGGAAATAATGGTACAGGAACGTACACCGGCTCACCAGCATCCAAGGAATCAGCTGGGTACCGTACAAGATCAGCACCCCGGCCCCGGCATAGCTGCCGCGCCCCGAAACCTGCCGCCACAGCAGCCACAGCAGCGCCGCCAGGCCGCCCAGCCAGATGACCGGCCCCGCCATGCCCGCAATACTGGCTTTCAGGCCCGCGGGCAGGTAGGCATTGCGGTAATACCACACCGGGCGCAGGCCCAGCAGCCAGGTATACCAGCGGCTTTCAAACGGATGGGTCGCTTCCAGCGTGGAATGGTAATTGTACATCGAGACCTGGCACCGCCACCAGTCTGCCAGGCTAAAGCCCGGGTCGCGCCACCAGTACGGCAGGTACGACGCTATATAAATGGACAGCGGCAGCACCACATAAAACGCTATACCGCCCAAAAATGCGGTGCGGAACTCTCTGCCAAAGCCGGGCTGGCCCTGCCGCCAGCGTGCATACAGCACACCCAGATACAGCACCGCCAGCCCGGCCCCGGCATAGATACCGGTCCACTTGGCGGCGCAGCCCAGGCCAAACGCCAGCCCGCCCAATGCCATGGGCAAAACAGCGCCGTTCACGCCCACGGCCAGCACCCGCTGGCAGTACCACACCATGCAGTACGCCCCCAGCAGGATAAAAAACGTGCCGTAAATATCAATGGTCGCCAACCGGCTTTGGGAAAACCGCATAAAATCCAGCGCCAGCAGCACGCCCGCCATGGTCGCAGCCCAGGGGCGGCGGGTCAGGCGGCGCACAAAGCACCAGGCCAGCGGCACCAGCAGCACGCCAAACAGCGTGCCCGCAAACCGCCAGCCGAAGGCCGTCATGCCAAACAGCGCAATGCCCAGCATGATAAAATCCTTACCCAGCGGCGGGTGGGTCGTTTCGTACACCGGCAGGCGGTGCAGCTGCTCGTACCCTGTGCGGCCGTGGTAAATTTCGTCAAAATACATGCTGTTCAGCTGGCTGATGGCCTCGGGCACGGCGTCCTGCTCATCAAACAGCGCACCGCCGCCTGTTACCGGCACCAGCGCACCGTCGGCGCTGCGCAGCGCCAGCTCAAACACCTGCGCGTTTTCCACCGTAATGTGGAAAACCTCGCCCGCATCGGCGTACAATTCCACCGATGTCCAGCTGAAACAGGTGCTGTAATCCAGTTCCTTTTCGTACAGCGTCGTACCTGCGGCGTCGGCCACGGTCAGCCGCCCGCCGTAGGAGATGCCCGGGTACACCCACAGCGCCGCCGTGCCGCCTTCGGCGGTCACGGTCTCGGTCAGGGTCGTGCCAGTGGCGTCCAGCGGGTTTTGCGGCGCAGTGCGGCTGCCCAGGTAGGCAAAGCTGACCACAGCCGTGGCCGCCGTCAGCGCCAGCAGCGCCAGAATTTCCTTGCGCTGCCATTTCGGCTGCGGGGCCGGGGCCGCAGGGGGCGCGGTAGCCTCGGCCATGCGGGCGGGCAGCGGCAGGGTGTGGCCGTTTGCCACGATATCCCACACCGCGAACAGCAGCAGCACGAAGCAGACGGTCTCAGCCAGGCCGACTAAAATCGCCACACTCGAACTCGTCGCGCTGGTCAGCCATTCATCGTCCGAGCCGGTCAGGCTGTAGACCGTGCAGAGGTTGATAAACCCGGTCAGCGACATGCCAAAGCCCACCGCAAACAGCCGGATATCATCCCACCGCGCGGCAGCCAGCAGGGTCAGCACCACGCCGGGCACCATGTAGCGCTCGTGCATGCAGTGGGCCAGCGTAAAAATGCCCAGCCCGTAGTACGCGGCCAGCAGCAGCGGAGAGAATCGCCCCGCCCGTACGCTGCGCGCGGCCAGATATACCAGCCCCAGTGTGACGAGCAGGATGTTGAAAAAGCCCAGCTGCTTCCAGGTAATGCCCAGCAGCACAGGGTTTTCCAGCGGGGTCCAGTTGCCGCCCAGTGCCGCCAGCCAGTTAAAGCCGTTGATCGTCGCATAGGGGTAGCTGGCCGCCGTACCGGCGTATTTTTCCAGCAGGCCGGGCAGCAAATTGGCCGCGCCAAAAAACGGCAGGCCCAGCGCCAGCGGCGGCAGCAATGCCAGTGCTGCACCGCCAAAACAACGCAGGAACGCGCGGAAGCGGTTTTCCTCCTGCACGATCGCCGCCAAAAAGCAGACAGCCAACACCGGCCCGAACAGCAGCGCCTGCGGCTTGATGGCCAGCGCCGCGCCAAACAACAGCGCGGCGGGCAGGTAGCGCCGTTTTTCCAGCAAATAAAAACACAGCAGCAGCGGCAGCGCAAATGCGCCGTCAATCTGCTTCCACACTGCCGAGTCAAACAGCAGCAGCGGGTCAAACGCCACAAACGCGGCCAGCAGCAGTGGCAGGCGGCTGCCGGGCAGTTTTTCCTGCCCGATCTTCCACACCAACGCCGCGGCGGCGCAGTCGCATAGGCTCGGCACCACGGCCAGCAGCACATAGGTCAGCTTTGCTTCATAGGGTATTGCAAAAATTCTGCGTACCAGCGCCACAAGTCCCAGTACAAGCAGGTAGCCGGGCGGATAGTCAGCAAAATAGCCGTCGCTGTAAAATCCGGCGGGGCCATCGGCCAGCAGCTTTTCGCCCCAGGCCACAAAACAGCTCATGTCGTAGGGGTAGCCAGCACCAGCCAGAGAGCGCTATTGTTCTGTTTTTGGCGTTTCATCGTCATAACAGCAGTTCAGTCTAAAATTACAGCTTGGCGATTTTGGGGCCTTGGGCGGTGTCGGTGACGCTCCAGCCCATCTCGGTCAGCTGGGCACGGATGGCATCAGCGCGGCCCCAGTCCTTGGCCTTCTTGGCGGCGGCGCGCTCCTCGACCAAAGCAGTTACCTCGGCAGGGATGGCGTCGGTCTTTTTGCGGTTGTACAGCAGGCCCAGCACGCCGGTCAACTCGTCAAAGGTCTTGGCGGCGGCTTCCAGCGTGGCCTTATCGGAAGCATCGGACAGGGTGTTGATGTCCTTGACCAAATCAAAAATCGCAGCCAGTGCGTCGGGGGTGTTCAGGTCGTCGTCCATGGCGGTCTTGAACTTGGCGCGGGCCTCGTCACACTTGGCGGCCAGGGCAGTGTCTGTGCCGTGGGCATGCTCGATGGCAAAATCGAGGTTATCGCGGCAGGTGTACATGCGCTCCAGGCTATTCTTGCAGCTTTCGATCAGCTCCACGGTGTAGTTCAGCGGCATACGGTAGCCAGCCGTCAGCATAAAGTAACGGATAGGCTCGTAGCCGTACTTGTCGGCAATTTCACGTACGGTGAAGAAGTTGTTTGCGCTCTTGGACATCTTCTCGTTGTTGATGTTCAGGAAGCCGTTGTGCATCCAATAGCGGCTGAACGTGCAGCCGTTGGCACACTCGCTCTGCGCGATCTCGTTCTCGTGGTGGGGGAAGATCAGGTCCTGGCCGCCTGCGTGCAGGTCAATGGTCTTGCCCAGATGCTTGCGGGCCATGGCGCTGCACTCAATGTGCCAGCCGGGGCGGCCGTGGCCCCAGGGGCTTTCCCAGTAGGGTTCGCCGGGCTTGGCAGCTTTCCAGACGGCGAAATCCGCGGGATCTTCTTTCAGATCGTCGTCCATCTGGCTGCGCAGGGCGCGGTTGCCGCTCTCGAGGTCATCGAGGTTCAGATGGCTCAGCTTGCCATAGCCGGGGTCAGATTTGACGCGGAAGTACACATCGCCGTTGCGGGCCACATAGGCATGGCCGGAATCGACGAGATCCTTGACAATATGGATGATCTCGCCGATATGCTCGGTCGCGCGGGGGCGCACGGTGGGGGTCTTGACGTTCAGACCATCGGAATCCTTGATATACTCGGCCTCAAATTTGCGGGCGACCTCCTGCATGCTGGTGCCCTCTTCCTGGCCTTTTTTGATCAGCTTATCGTCAATATCGGTGATGTTGGAAACATAGTACACTTTATTGCCGCAGTATTCCAGGTAGCGGCGCAGGGTGTCAAACACGATCATCGGGCGCGCATTGCCGATGTGGATGTAGTTGTAAACCGTAGGGCCGCAGACGTAGATGCGGTATTCACCGGGGGTCTGCGGAACAAATTCCTCTTTCTGGCGGGACATGGTGTTAAAGATCTGCATGATACACTTTCCTCTCTCAAAAGGGTTTCCTTGGTTTCTATTATAGCCGCCGCGCCGCGCGGTTGCAAGGGTTTACCCGTTATTTGCAAGCTGGTTTTCAAGGTCGTCCCACACGGCGCTGAAATTGTAGGGGAACTGGGCGTCCTCCTCGGCCAGCCAGCGGCGGTAGGTATCCAGCTCGGCCACCGTGGGGGCCTTGGTGCGGCGGTAGGCCGTGATGGTGTAACCGTTGCCCATGTCAAATTCAGCTGCCACCTCAAAGCATTGCAGCGTTTCGACGTTCTCCAAAAAGGCGCTGTTGATCTTCTCGGTGTGGTTGTTGGGGTCAAACGGCGTGCAGGTCAGCACGATCTGCGCGGTAAACAGCTCTTTCGGGAAGGCATCGTTGCCGGGGTTGACCGCACCGTAGGGCAAAATGGCGCGGATGCTCTCATCCGGCAGGGCGGCGGCGCGGAACACATCGGCGCTGTAGGTCAGCCCGTGGCAGATCATGTAGGCAGAGTTCTCCCCCTTGCAGTTTGCGCGCAGGAAGTCGTTTACCTCGGCGATCTCGGCTATGTCGGTGCGCTCGTTATCCACAAAGAAGAAGAGCCCGCTGTACCAGGAGCCAGGCAGCGTAACGGGCATCAGCAGGCTGCACCCCGCAAAGTTGATCGCACAGCCCACGCTGACCAGCGCAGCCAGTGCACCGCGCAGCCACTTTCCGGGCAGGTTGGCCGCCAGCAGCGCGAGCAGATACAGCCCCAGCAGGTAAAACGGCGCAACGGCCAGCGACTGATGGTCGTCCATATTCTGCACTTTGGTCACAAGGTAGACGGTCAGCACCGCACCAGCGGCAGATAGTACAGCAAGGAATCTTGTTTGTTTTTTATACAGTGCGTACAAGATACCCAGTACAAACAAAATTCCGATAAAATACCCCAGGTAGACCCGCTGGTGGTCCAGCTCCGCCAGAAAGCCGCCGGTCTGGTAGGTGGCATAGCGGTCGCTGTAGTCAGCTTTTACGATGCGCCAGAACATGGGCACCAGCGGCACGCCCACGCAGACCAGCGATGCTACAGCAAATTTTACAAGCCGCAGTGCCGCATCGCTCTGCTTTTGCAAGGCCGCGCGCGCCAGCACCCACACGCCGTACAGCACAAAAAAGGCCATGACGGTAAACATGTAGCTGCGGCGGGTCAGCATCAGCAGGCCGGTAAAGGCCGCCAGACTCACCAGCCGCGCGGGGGCCGGGGCAGTAAAATCGTACCCGATGCCCAGTGCCAGCAGCATCAGCGCAAAGGCCACACCGAGCAGATCGGGCATGCCGCGGTACAGCGCAATGTGCAAAAGCGGCAGCAGTGTGGTCATGGCCAGCCCCAGGGCGGTAAACACGCGGGGGGCACGGGGCCGGAGCTGGCGGCGCAGCACCGCCAGCAGCACCCACGCGCTGTAATAGACCAGCGTGGGGATCAGCAGCGCGCAGAGCAGCGCAAAGGTGTTGGCCGTGCGCGCGGTGAACATAAAGAACAGCTCGGCCAAAAGGTTGATGACCAGCGGCGCGTAATCGTTGAACCAGGTCTTATAAATCGTGGAACCTACGCCGGTAAATACGCCGTCGGCAAAGTTGGATTCCAGCCGGACCTGCAAGTTGTAGTAGGTGGCGTTGTCCCACAGGTACAGGCTTTGCCGCCCGGCCATGGCGTGCAGGTAAAACACAGCGCTGGCCGCGATGCAGATAATCAGCACCACGGCATCGAACCTAGTCAGCCGGGCATCCAGCACTTTGGCCGCGCGGCGGTAGAGGCAAAAGGTGCCCAACACCGCCGTGCAGGAGAGCAGCAGCAGCCAGACATCCACCGGATGCCGCCCGCTGCCCAGCATATCCACGCCTTGCAGCGCAGGCACAAAGTGTGCCGCCGTGCTGAACAGGAACTTGACGGCAAACACACACAGCAGAAGCAGGACGGCCCGCTCCGCGCGGGTCATCCTGCCCCAAAAATTATGCAGTTTTGTTTGGAGTGTTGATTTTTGCAAAACAAGGGCTCCTTATCGCTGGCACAAGAACATTTGCAGGGGCGCAATGCGCGCCCGTGGGCGAATATGGAATCCACCCCTACGGTGACGGGAAGCTGCTTACCTTACGGAATCGTAGGGGGAGCATTCTACATGCTCCCCCGGGCGGATGCTGCAGCTCTTATTTCGCCTGCATAAACAGCTGGCGGTTCTGCCACAGATAGATGCCGCCGGACAGCAGCGTAGCCGCGCCGCACAGCCAGCACAGCACGACCGTTACCAGGCTGACCACGCCCACATCGGTAGGCCCGGCCAGCGCAGCAGCAAAGTAGTAGAAGATGATCGTCAGCATTTGCAGCACGGTCTTGACCTTGCCCCACATGTTGGCGGCGATCACGGTGCCGGTCTCGGCGGCGATCATGCGCACACCGGCCACCGCAAACTCGCGGAACAGAATGACCGCCAGCACCACCGGCGAGCAGACATGGTCCGTGACCATATAAATAAACGCGGCGGTAGTCAGGCACTTGTCGGCCAGCGGGTCCATGAACTTGCCAAAATCGGTGACAAGGTGGTTTTTCCGGGCAATATAGCCGTCCAGAAAGTCGGTCACACTGGCCACGGCAAAGATGATACCCGCCACCAGCGAGAATGCGGCATTGAAATCGGCCGTGCCATACTTGGCCAGTGCGGCAAACACCATAAACACCGGCACAAGGATCACACGCATCATCGTAAGTTTATTGGGCAGATTCATAGCTTAATCCTCCAGCTTTTCTTCCACGTAACCGTACAGGTCATAGGTGTCGGAATCGGTGATGGTCACATTGTAGAACGCGCCGGTCTCGAGCGGGGTATCGGCGGGGGTCAGCACATTGCCGTCGATCTCGGGACAGTCGGCCTTGGAGCGCAGCAGGTACATGCCGGTCTCGTCGTCGATGCCGTCGCAGACACATTCCAGCGTCTGGCCGACCTTTTCGCCCTCACGCTCGGCGCTGACTTCGGCCTGCAATTCCATGATGTGGTCAGCGCGGCGCTGCTTGGTCTCCTCGTCGAGCTGGCCGTCCATTTTGGCGGCCACGGTGTTTTCCTCGGCCGAGTAGGCAAAGCAGCCCAGGCGGTCAAACTTCATCGTCTTGACAAAGTCGCACAGCTCGGCATACTGTTCCTCGGTCTCACCGGGGAAGCCCGCGATCAGCGTGGTGCGCAGCGTGATGCCGGGGATGGCCTTGCGCAGACGATGGATGGCGTCCTCGATCTCCTTGCGGCCGCCGCGGCGGTTCATCGCCTTCAGCACGGCATCGTCGCAGTGCTGGATGGGCAGATCAAGGTACGGCACCACCTTGGTATTGCGAACCAGGGCGGCAATAAATTCATCGGTGATACGTTCAGGATAGGCGTACAGCACGCGGATCCAGCGGATGCCGTCGATGGCTTGCAGCTCGTCGAGCAACTCGCAGACAGCCCCCGGCTTGCCCCAGTCCTCGCCGTAAGCGGTGGGGTCCTGGGCGACCAGGATCAGCTCCTTGACGCCCTCGCCAGCCAGCCAGCGGGCCTCAGCCACGCAGTCCTTGATCTCCCGGCTGCGCAGCGGGCCGCGGATAAGCGGGATGGCGCAGTAGTGGCAGCGGTTGTTGCAGCCCTCGGCAATTTTTAAGTACGCATAGTGGCGCGGGGTCGAGATGACGCGCGCACCGCCCAGCTGCATATCGGTCTTGGGGCCGTAGCTTTCGGTCTGGCCTGCACCGGCGGCACACAGGCGGCGCACGATGGCAGGCAGCGCGGCATTGGAGCCGATCCCCACAACGGCGTCGACCTCGGGGATTTCCTGCACGATCTGCTGCTTATAGCGCTCGGCCAGGCAGCCGGTCACGATGACCTTGAGGTCGGGGTTCTGCTGCTTGTACTGGCAGGCCATCAGAATATTTTCGATGGCCTCGGCCTTGGCAGACTCGATAAACCCGCAGGTGTTGATGATGATGATGTCCGCCTCGCCCGGGTCGGCCACGGTGGTGTGGCCGTCTTTGATGAGGGCGTGGCAGAAAACGTCGGCGTCCACCTGGTTTTTGGGGCAGCCGAGGGAAATGATCGCAATTTTCATAGGAATTCCTTTATATACAAGTATGTTGCGCGCTGTCAATCTTCCGCCAGCGCCGCACGGATGATGCTGTGGCTGAACCCGCGCCGGGCCAGCGCAGCCGCCACCTGGTCTCGCTTGCCTGCGGCCAACTTGGCAGCATACTGCCGCTCTACCAGCGCGCGGGCGGTGGCAAGTTCCGGGTCCTCGCCGTCGTCGGTCTCGGCATACAGCGCTTCCACCGCTTCGGCGGCGGTGTCGCGGTCGATGCCTTTCGCTGTCAGATCCAGCAAAATTTCGCGGCGGGATTTACGCTTGCGCAGCAGCTCGGCGGCGCGGCGGCGGGCAAAATCAGCATCGTTCAAAAGGCCCAGTTCCCCGGCGCGCGCCACGGCGTAGGCAGCGCTGTGCTCGTCGAATTTGCGGCACAGTTTCTGGTACAGTTCCCCGGCCGCGTGGTCGCGCAGCGAGAGATAATCCATCGCTTTGTCGAGCGCACGGCGGGTGTCGCTTTGCTTGCGCAGGTCTTCGATCTGCCAGTCCTCCAGCAGGTCTTCCTCGTGCAGATCGGCCTTGGCAAAGGTCTCTTCATCGAGGGAGAAGGCAAACTCGCCGTCAAAAAACAACGCCAGGCGGCCTTTTTTCGTTTCTTTGATCTGTGTCAGCTGAGGCATTATTCATCAACCATGATGTCCAGGTCCACCTCGCTGCCGGTGGTTTTGGCAGCGGGGGCGGCGGGGGCTTCGCCCTCTTCCACGGGCTTGGCGATCTCAGAGGGATCCAGCGGCTTCACAGTGCCTTTTTTGCCCGCAGCCAACAGGCGGTCAGCGTTGGCGCGCACGATCTTCTCGATCTCGGCCGAGATATCGGGGTGCTCTTTCAGGAAGATCTTGGCGTTATCGCGGCCCTGGCCCAAGCGGACATCGCCGTAGTTGAACCATGCGCCGCTCTTCTGCACAACGCCCAGCTTGACGCCGAGATCCAGAATCTCGCCGATCTTGGAGATGCCCTCGCCGAACATGATGTCAAACTCAGCCTCGCGGAACGGCGGGGCCACCTTGTTTTTCACGATCTTGGCGCGGGTGCGGTTGCCGATGAAGGCACCGTTGGAGTCCTTCAAACCCTCAATGCGGCGCACGTCGATACGCACGCTGGAGTAGTATTTCAGCGCGCGGCCGCCGGTGGTCACTTCGGGGTTGCCGTAGACGACGCCGACCTTCTCGCGCAGCTGGTTGATAAAGATGCAGACGGTGTTGGTCTTGCCGATGACGCCGGTCAGCTTACGCAGGGCCTGGCTCATCAGGCGGGCCTGCAAGCCGACGTGGCTGTCGCCCATCTCGCCCTCGATTTCGGCTTTGGGCACCATAGCAGCGACCGAGTCAACGATGACTGCGTCGATCGCGCCGGAGCGCACGAGCGCTTCGCAGATCTCCATAGCCTGCTCACCGGTGTCCGGCTGGCTGACCAGCAGGCTGTCGATATCCACGCCCAGCGCGGCGGCATAGACAGGGTCCAGCGCGTGCTCAACATCGATAAACGCGACCTCGCCGCCCAGTTTCTGGGCTTCGGCCAGAATATGCAGTGCCAGCGTGGTTTTACCGGAGGATTCGGGACCATAGACCTCGACGATACGGCCGCGGGGCACACCGCCGATGCCCAGGGCCAGATCCAGGCCCAGGCTGCCGGTGGGGATGGCGTCGACCTGCATGGCGACGTTGGCACCCAACTTCATCACGGCGCCTTTGCCAAACTGCTTTTCGATCTGCGCCAGGGCCGTTTCCAGCGCCTGCTTTTTATCCGAGGCAGGGCCGGGGGTCTTGGGTGTCGTATCTTTTTTTGCTGCCATGGTTTTGCTCTCCTTTTATTTCAAAACACAATTTCTGTTTAGTATTTGTTCGGATGCACCTATTATACACGATTTTTTTGCAAAGTACAACCGTTTGTTGTGTTTTAGCGGCACATTAAACAGGACTTTCAAGCGGTTTTCGGAAAAAAACTACCCGGTCGTTGCCGCCTGCATCCTTGCGGCAGGTGCCGCCCTGCCAGCCTGCTGCCTTGCCCAAGGCCAGCACGGCTTCGGCCTGGGCATAGCCGATCTCCAGCACCAGCCAGCCGCCGGGGCGCACGGCGTCGCGGTACTGGCGCACCAGCACGCGGTAAAAATCCAGCCCGTCTCGGCCGCCGTCCAGCGCCATGGCAGGTTCTTTGGCGGTCTCGGGCATCAGGCTTTCCATCTCCTGCGCCGTCAGGTACGGCGGATTGGAGATGATCAGGTCAACGCTTGCAGGCTCGATCTGGGTGTAGTAGGTCAGCACGTCGGCCAGCTCGGCCTGGGTGGTCTTGCCGCCCAGTGCCGCCACGTTGGCGGTCAGGTAGGGCCAGGCGTCGTGGCTGAACTCCACGCAGGTCACTTTGGCCCCCGGCACAGCGCGGGCAATGCCCAGCCCCAGGCAGCCGGTACCGGCGCACAGGTCGTAGACGACCGGTGCTTCCACATCTTGCAGCAGTTCAATGGCGGTCTCGCAGACGACCTCGCTATCGGCACGGGGGCAAAGTACACCGCGCCCGACCTTGAGGGTAAAGTCCATAAAATCCCACTCGCCCAGCAGGTATTGCAGCGGTTCGCGGGCAGCGCGGCGCTCGGCCAGTACCTGCAAGCGGGCGGCTTCGTCGGCGGTGGGGCCATCGTCCAGCCGGTGGTCACGGCCGGTCACAAATTGATATAACTGCGCCGCATCAAAGCGGGCATCAGGCACCCCGGCCATCATCAGCCGGGCACAAAGTTTTTGATAAGCAGCGTTCACCAGCGGGCTTCCTCCTGATTTTCGGGCAGTACCGGGGTCACTGCTGCAATGGCAACTTCGATCATTGAGTCGTCCGGCTCAAAGGTCGTCAATCTCTGCATCCACAGCCCCGGCTGAGATACGATGTGGGACAGCGCACTGTCAGAGCGGCCTGCCCACTTCAAAATTTCATAGCTCACGCCCACCAGCAGCGGGAACATGCACAGCTTGTACACCACGCGCAGGCCGGTGCTGGTCCAGGGCAGCACCGCATACAAAAAGATGCTGATGATAATGACCAGGATCATAAAGCTGGTGCCGCAGCGTGGGTGGAACCGGCTCTGCTTGCGGATGTTTTCCACCGTCAGCGGCAGGCCAGCCTCGTAGCAGGCGATGGTCTTATGCTCGGCACCGTGGTACTCAAACACGCGGTGCAGGTCTTTCATGCGGGTGCAAAGGTACATGTATAAAAGGAAGATGGCCATTTTCAGCGCGCCTTCCAGGATCACCCGCCCCCAGCGGCCCAGCGGCACAAACCGGATGAGCTGCCCGGTCAGAAAGGTGGGCAGAAATGTGAACAGAAACAGCGCCAGCACCACACCGGCAAAGGCTGCGCAGCCCATCAGCACGTTCTGGAACGCGGGGCCGGTGTGTTCGTCGAGCCATTTGTCCAGTTTGCTTTCGGGCTCGGCGTCCTCGGTGCCCTCCATGGCGATATCAGCGGCGTGCATCAGGTACTTGTAGCCTTTGTACAGGTTTTCGGCCATGTTGCAGACACCGCGCAGCAGCGGCACCTTGTTGTACCAGCGGGTCGTGACCGTGTCATAGGTCAGGTCGATGGTTCCGTCCGGCTTGCGCACGGCGCAGCAGATCTTCTCCGGCCCGCGCATCATAATGCCCTCCATCAGGGCCTGGCCGCCGACGGATGTGCGAAATTCTTTGGGCATAGCTTCTCCTTGGTCGATTCTACGTTAAATTTTTTCGTGCAGATGTTCCTGCCCGGGGTGGTAGACCGGCAGCGTAATGCTGACCGTGGTGCCCTGCCCCAGCGCGGACGTGATATCCACGCGCCCGCCCAGTGCAGTGACGATCTCATCCACCACCGCAAGGCCGATGCCGGAACCGCGCACCGAGTTTTTGGCTTTAAAAAATTTCTGCTTGACCTTTTCGAGATCATCCGGCGCAATGCCGCGTCCCTGGTCGCGCACAGCCGCAACGACCGTATCCCCCCGCCGGGTCAGGGTCAAAAAGATCGTGCCGTCCGACTCAGAATACTTGATGGCGTTGTCCAGAATGTTGATGAACACCTGATGCAGCCGCGCCGGGTCAGCCCAGACCGGGTAGGGGTCGGGCGGTTCCTCGTAGACAAAATGCAGCCCTTCCTGCTGGATGCGGGCTTCCACAAACAGGGCAGCGTCGGTGGCTTCGGCCACCAGGTCCAGCACCTGGCAGTTGAGCTTGATGCCGTTTTGCAGGCGCGAGAAATCAAGCAGCTCTTCCACCATCGTGTACAGGCGGTCGGTCTCGGTGCCAATGACCGAAAGCCCGCGCCGGTAGTTGATGTCGGTGGGGTCGTCGATGTTGCTGATGGTCTCGACCCAGCCTTTGATCGAGGTCAGCGGGGTGCGCAGCTCGTGGCTGACCGAGGAGATGAACTCGTTTTTCAGCCGTTCGGTCTCGGCCAGGTCTTCCGCCATCTGGTTGATGGTCGTACACAGGCGGCCGACCTCATCGTTATAGCGGTTGTCTGGCAAGCGGACCTGCAAGTCGCCCTTGGCGATCTTGGTCGCCGTGGCTTCGATCTCGCCCAGCGGCCGCACGATGGAGCGCACGAAAAACAATCCGCTCCAGATCGTGAACACCAGCACCAGCGCGCCCAAGCCTGCCGCTGCGGCACACATGTTCCACCACTGGCGGTCGACCAGCGTCAGACTGGTGACAAGGCGCATCGCGGCCACGTTGCCCGCCGCGTAGGGCACCAGCTCGGTCACAGCCATGACGCGCTCGCCCTGGGGCGTAGTGAAGATATCGTTCCCTTTTCCGCCCGCCGAGGTCTGCGCCAGCAGGAAATCGGTGCCGCCGGTCAGGTCACGGGTCATCGTGCCGCTGCTCGTGGCCAGGATGACCCCCTGTGCGTCGAGCAGCATAAACTCGAACTTATCTTTTTCGTCAAACTGTTCCACGGTGCGGCGCAGCGCCTGGCCGCGGCTCTCAGACGTTTCGTTCGCATCGCCCGCCGTGCCGGTGGCCTGTAAGCGGCCCGCAATGGTGGAAAAGCGGCTTTCGGCCGCGCGCTGCACGCCGCCGTACAGGTCGCGGTAGCCGGTATAGAGGAGCACCACTTCCGCAGCCAGGATCACCAGCACGGTGATCAGCAAGCTGCCGCGCACCCACCGCCGTGTAATGCCGGTCGCTGCCATAGGGGTCCCTCCTTTCGCGGTATTTTCAGTGTGCTACGATTCGCTTTCGTAGGGGCGAACAGTGTTCGCCCCTACAGGTATAAGGCCATGCCACGCTTTTACCCATTCCACCTATACCCATACCCCCACACGGTCAAAATGTGCTGGGGACTGCTGGGCTCGTCCTCGATCTTCATGCGCAGGCGGCGGATGTTCACATCCACGATCTTTACATCGCCGAAATAATTTTTGCCCCACACGCCTTCCAAAATCTTCTCGCGCACCAGCGCTGTGCCGGGGTTGCGGAAAAACAGCTCCATGATCTGGAACTCGACCTGCGTCAAGTCGATGGCGGTGCCGTTTTTGTACAGCATACGGCTCTTTTCGTCCAGCACAAACGGGCCGCTGATGAGCTGCTCGGGCTCCTCGGCCGGTTTGGCGGGCACGCTGCCGCGCTTGATGCGGCGGGTCAGCGCTTCGAGCCGCGCCACCAGCTCCGACACCGAGAACGGCTTGGTGATGTAATCGTCCGCACCGATGGACAGCCCGCGAATCTTATCGCTCTCCTGCCCCTTGGCCGATACGATGATGATGCCGATCTCGTTGTTTTCGCGGCGGATCGTCTCGCACAGGCTCAGTCCGTCCATGCCGGGCAGCATAATGTCCAGCAGCGCAGCGTCGCAGGTCTCGCCGTGGTGCATCAGCTCCAGGGCGCGCTCAGCGCTGGAGGCCTCGACCACTTCCCAGCTGGCCATTTTCAGGTTCAGGGCAACCATCTCACGGATGCTTGCTTCGTCTTCCACGACCAGAACTCGTTTCATAGCCTATCCTTTCTTTAAACCGTGCCCAACAGCACAGTGTTGCTTTCGATATAGTCCATGCTCAAGCCGTAGTAGCTTGTCACCATGCGGGCCTGCAGTTGCTGGCTGCCGATGGTCGCAATGCGCTTGTAGTCAGCGTTTTCCGGCTCGTCCAGGTTCACCACCCGCATCTCGCAGTACACGACGGTGCCCTCGCTGTTGCAGATAAGCCAGCCGGTGCCGCTCTGGTTGCTGCGGATCAGGATGCTGCCGTGCATCGACTCTGGCAGCGCCAAGAAGAAGTTTTCCTTGCTGTCATACACGCCGAAGCGGTTGTGTCCGCCGCTGTTGTTGGCATAATCTTTCCACAGCAAAAACACAAGGCGCTTGTCCACCGGCGTTTGCAGGTTGCCGCCGTCGTCGATCTCGACCGGGATGTCCACCGTGCCGTTGCCGTCGATGTCGCGGCTCAACAGCTCGGTATGGTAGCGCAGGGTGCTGCGCTGCGGGTCGTTCAGGCCCGGCGGATGGTACGGCTGCAGGGAGCCGGACTCGGCATCGTACAGAATAATGTCGGACATCATCGCCTTGCCGTCGGCCCAGGCATCCATGACGAGGTAGACGGCATCGTCGCGGCCGGTGCCTGCGTGCAGTGCCGCGCAGCCGCTGTAGCTGCCCGCGCCCAGTGCCAGCGTCTGGATGGAGCGGAACTCGCCGTCAACATTCGTCAGCAGCTGCAATGTCACGCCGCCCATCTCGTTTTCGGGCAGGGCCAGCACCAGGTCGGTCGTACCCTCCTTGCCGGTCAGGTCGGCCAGCAGCAGTTGGGTGTAGCTCTGGCTGATGACGGTGGTGATGTTCTCGCCATCGTACTGGTAAACAACACAGTAGCTGTCGCCCTGGGCGCTGCTGTAGCCCACGACCAATTGCTGCGATTCGGTGTTTTTCAGGTTGGCGGTGTTAAAATTTTCCACCTCGCTGGAAAGGCCCTCGACCGTGCGGCTGACCCGCCAGCTGTCCTCGCCGCTGGGTTCCAGCACGGCCAGGCAGACGTTGGAACCGGTCGTATCGGCGGTGTAGAGCACGGCAGCTTCGTCCTCGCCGTCGCCGTCCCAGTCACCAAACGCAAACGGCGACAAAAAATCACCGCTGGCCGGGTATTTTAAGGTAGCGCTGCCGCCCAGATAGCTGTTCAGCGCCTTTTGCAGCGCGCTGCTCTCCCCCGAAAGCTGCGGCGACCGCAGCAAGGTCTCAACATCGCCATACCCACTGCACCCGGTGAGCAGCAGGCAGCAGAGGGCCAGCGCCAGCTTTTGCTTTCTCTTTTTCATGCACGCCGCCCTCTCTTTCCAAACATTGATACAGAATATAGTATAGCACATTTACGGCAAAGCCGCAATGCCCAGCAGCATCAGCAGGCAGCCTGCGGCAGCGCCCAGTACGCCGGGCAGGCGGCGCGGCGGTGCAAGGGCCGCGGGCAGCAGCTGGGCCAGCGCAACCCAGATCATAATACCCGCCACCAGCACCACCGTACCGTTGAGGAAGCCCGGCGTGAACAGCCCGCGCAGCAAAACCAGCGCCAGCAGCGCGCCCGCCGGTTCGGCCAGCCCAGACACGAGCGCCGCCAGCACACCTTTGGTACGGCTGTTGGTGGCGTAGGCAAACGGCACCGCCACGGCAAGGCCCTCGGGGATATTGTGCAGTGCAATGGCCAGCGCCGTGCGCAGCCCCAGGGCCGGGTCTGCCGTACCGGCGAAGAGGGTCAGCACCCCCTCGGGGAAATTGTGCAGCAGCAGTGCCGCACCGGTGATGAGGGCCGTGCGCATGGCCCGGGTGCGGGCAGTGTTTTGGCCGTATTTTTGCGCCAGCTCGGTTTCCTCGGGCAGCAGGCGACCCAGCAGTCCGGCGGTAAACATACCGAGGGCTAACAGCATTATGATGGCTGTGCCGCTGGTCAACGGCGGCAGGTAGCTGCTGTAAAAGCGCAAGGCTTCGGGCAGCAGGTCCGCCAGCGATGCGGTGAGCATGACGCCGCCCGCGAAACCGGCACTGACGGACAGGGTCGTTTTTGTTGGCTTTGCCGCTACGGCCAGCAGGCCGCCCAATGCGGTGGACAGACCTGCCAAGGTGGTAAGTACCATCGGTGATGCCTGCATGTTAATTCCCCCTTTAAGGGAACTGTATGCTTGGGCATGAGATGTTTATTCGCGGCGTGCCGGGTGTCACCACCTTGCGGTGACACCCTTTTATAGTGGGCTTCTACCCGATAGGCGTACTCTTTTGTGACCAAAAGAGTACCAGAAAAGTCCCGCTGCTTCCGAGGCGCGGGGCACGGCCTAGGGGCTCGCCCGCTGGGTCTTGCGCTGCCGCTAAATCGCACGGGAGAACACTGTTCGCCCCTACGCGCCCTTTGCCATTGGTACTGTAGGGATGGGTCTTGACCCCTCCCTACAAATCTTCCAAAAAACACCCCCTGCCGACTATTCAAGCCAGCAGAGGGTGTTTTCTATTATTAAAAGTTCTTTCGGTTCCTTTCTTTCAAGAAAGGAACAAAGCTCCCGTAAAATCAGTACCCGCTGCCAGCCTCGCCGGAGGTCAGCAGTTTGACGGCACGGGAGGTGCCCAGGCGGTCAGCGCCAAGGTCGAGGAACTTCTCGATATCCTCAACGGTGGAGATGCCGCCGGCAGCCTTGATCTTGCAGCGGCCCTTGACATGCTCGGCAAACAGCTCAATGTCATGGAACGTTGCGCCGCCGGTGGAGAAGCCGGTGGACGTCTTGATGAAATCAGCTCCGGCTTCGGGCACGATGTCGCACATCTTGATCTTCTCTTCCTCGGTCAGCAGGCAGGTCTCGATGATGACCTTGAGCACCTTGTCGCCGACAGCAGCCTTGACGGCGGCAATGTCGCTGCGCACATCGTCGTACTGCTTGTTCTTCAGCCAGCCGATATTGATGACCATATCGACCTCGGACGCGCCGTTTTCCACAGCGGTCTTGGCCTCAAACGCCTTGCTCTTAGTGTCCATGGCACCCAGAGGGAAGCCGACCACGCAGCAGACCGGCACGCGGCCCGCCATGTACTCAACTGCCTTGGCAACGTAGCAGGTGTTGATGCAGACGGATGCGCAATGGTTGGCGATGGCCTCATCGCACAGGGTCTGGATCTGGGGCCAGGTAGCCTCGGGCTTCAGCAGGGTATGGTCGACCTTGCTGAGCATTTCTTCTTTCGTGTACTTCAACGGAAATTTTCCCCCTTATTGCAATGTTTGCACAGGCGGGCTTGATGCAGGCCCAGCGCTGCAAAGACGATGGACGTGATGCTGACAGTAGCACCAATGATGCCAAGGATCAAACCAACCAAGCGGAACGCATGGCCGCGCACTTTCTGTTTCATAGGGGATGCCTCCTTTTTGGGACGTAATTTTTTATGTACCAGCCGTTTTGCCTCGTGGGCCAATAACGGATGATGCAGCGCAAATTTTGCCACCTTGAAAACAAGCATAGTCTGCTCCTTCGGGTGTAAATTTTACTTTTTCTTAAAGATCAGCACCTTGCTGAAAACATAGTTGGACAAAATCACGATCACCTGGCTGAACAGCTTGACGCCCATCGCCCACAGCTTAGCGTTGGCCACAGCAAAGCCGACGTGCGGCCCCAGCAGGCTGACGCCCGCCCAGATGATGACCTGATCCATGACCATGGTAGCAATACGGCAGGACACAAACTGCCCGAACTCCGCCCAGGCTGCCTTGCCGGTGTTCTGGCTTTTAAACACAAAGGTGCGGTTTGTCCAGTAGGCAAAGAGGATGCAGATGACGTTGTCCAGGATATTGCCGATGCCCGTGGCAAAGTCTGTCCCCAGCGCTGCCTGGAACACGGCAAACACCACCAGATTGAGCAGTGTTGCCAGCCCGCCAAAAAACAGATAGGCCAGGCCCTCGTAATATTTTTTGATCAGTTCTTTGATTTTTTGCATAATGTACCCATCTCACACCAAATTGCCAACATTCTGCAGGGGTCGATGCAAGCATCCACCCCTATAAAAATGCGGCATTCCAGCGCCTGATACCGTGATACTAAAAAAGGGCCTGCCTGTTACAACAGGCAGGCCCCTTAACGGTTGCTTACAGATTATTCAGCATCCTCGGCTTCGTCAAGGCAAGCCTTCATGGACAGGCTGATGCGCTTGCGGTCGAAGTCGACAGCAGTCAGCTTAACGCGGACCTCGTCGCCAACCTTCAGCACGTCAGAAACCTTGTTCACGCGCTCATTGCTGATCTCGCTGATGTGAACCAGGCCGTCGATACCGGGCATGATGCGGACGAAAGCACCAAACTTGGTGATGGAAACGACGGGAGCGGTGAACTCGGTGCCAACAGGAACCTCATTCTCCAGCTTGACCCAGGGGTTGTCCTCTTCCTTCTTGTAGCCCAGAGAAACCTTCTGGTTCTCGGGATCGTAGCTCTTGACGTAGACTTCGATCTCGTCGCCAACACTGACAACCTCAGAGGGATGCTTGATGTTGGACCAGCTCAGCTCGCTGATGTGGCACAGGCCGTCAACGCCGCCGACATCCACGAAAGCGCCGTAAGAGGTCAGGCTCTTGACAACGCCCTTGTACTGCTTGCCAACCTCGACGTTAGCCCAGAACTCCTCACGTTTGGCCTTGTTGGCCTCGGCAGTGACCTTGTTGATGGAGCCAACGATCTTGCGGCCGGCGCACTCGGTGATGACCAGCTGAACGTGCTGGCCAACCAGCTTGGTGTAATCCTCGTCGCGGCGCATGGTGGCCTGAGAGCGGGGAACAAAGACGCGAACGCCCTTGACGTTGACAACAACGCCGCCCTTGTTGGCTTCCATAACGTCACCTTCCATAACGGTGCCGTTCTCAGCAGCCTCGGAAACGTCCTTCATGCCCTTCTGGGCCTCGAAACGGACGCGGGAAAGGGTATCGACGCCTTCCTGGTCGTTGGTCTTGACAACCACCAGATCCAGATCGTCGTCCACTTTAACAAGGTCTTCCATCTTAGCGTTGGGGTCATGGCTCATCTCGCGCAGGGTGACAACACCGGTGTGCTTGGAACCATCAATACCGACGACACATTCCGTCGGGGAAACGCTGATGACCTTGGCTTTTACGATTTTACCTGCGTACAGGGGCTTTGCTTCGGATGCAGCGAGCATCTCCTCAAAGCTCATGTCGTCACGGATCTCTTCACTCATACTGTTAAGTACCTCCTCAATTATAGACGAAGGCGTTGAAGCCCCGGCCGTTACGCCCACTGTCACAGCACCTTTCAGCCATGCCGGGTCGAGTTCATCAGCAGTCTCGACGTTGATGGCTACAGCATGCCGTGCAGCGACCTGTAAAAGCTTTTGGGTATTGGAAGAATGATGACCACCAATGACGACCATATGATCGCATTTTTGGCTGAGGTCTTCCGCTTCCTGTTGCCTCGCCCACGTTGCATTACATATTGTATCAAAAATTTCGGCTTTTGTACACTGTTTTTTTAAAAAAGCTTTGCATTTTTCCCAACTTTCCACGCGGAAAGTCGTCTGCGCCACCACATAGATGGATTCTTGTTGCAAAAGTTCCGGGAGCATTTTCTCCAGTTCTTCTAAGTTGGCAAAGACCTTTACTTTTCCCTTTGTATGGCCGACAATTCCCTGTACTTCCGGGTGGGTTGCATCGCCAGCCACCAACAAAAGTGCATGATTTTCGTCTGCCTTCATGGCAATTTTATGGATTTTTGCAACAAACGGGCAGGTGGCATCGTGATACGCCAGGCGGCGTGTGCTTATTTCGTCGTAGACAGTCTGCGGCACGCCATGGCTGCGGATGATGACCTCGTACCCGTCGGGCACGCTGGCTACATCGGGGCAGGTCAGTGCGCCTTTGGCTTCCAGATCCTCGACCACCTGCGGGTTGTGGATCAGCGGGCCAAGGGTCGCCACCTTGTGGCCGTCGGCCAGCAGATCGTAGGTCAGCTTGACCGCGCGGTCCACGCCGAAGCAGAACCCGGCTGTTTTGGCACGGATAATATTCATCGTTATACCTCGTTTTTCAGGTTATGCGCCCTGGGTCTCTCCCTCTGCTGCTTCGGGCAGGGCAGGCTTTTCGGCGGGCTGTGCTGTCTCGGCGGGCTGTGCGGCGGGCTTTGGCTCCCCGGCAGGCTTCGCCTTTTCGGCAGCCTTGGGGGCGGGGTCGTCGGCCTCAACAGTCTCGGCCGCCTGCACGTCAAAGGCGTTGGCTTTCAGCAGGGCTTCCAGCTCGTCCTTCAGGCGGTTCTTCATGCGGCGCAGTTCGGCGATCTTGTGGCTCTGGTCCTTGATCTGCAGGTCAGCGGCGGGGATGGCCTCGCCAAAGACGATGCGCACCTTGCAGAACAGGTGCAGCCGCCCATCCTTGGTGCCGTAGATGATGCGCACCGGCAGCATATCGGCCCCGGCTGCGGCGGCGATGACGAACGCGCCGCTCTTGATCATGCCGAGCTTGCCGGTCTTGGTTCGGGTTCCCTCGGGGAAGATCATGACGCCGGTGCCGTTTTTGCACTCGTTCGTAATTTTTTCCAGCGTGACGGTGTCGCCCTTGCCGCGCTCGATAGAAATCGCCCCCATGCAGCGCAGGAACCACCCGGCCAGCGGATTTTTGAACAGTTCTTCTTTCGCCAGAATACGCAGCCGCTTCCAGTCAAACACCGTAATGGCGATGAGCACAGGGTCCAGGTTGGCGATATGGTTGGGCGCGATGACGTAGGCGCGGCCATCGCGGACGGCTTTGAGGTTTTCGCGGCCGATGACCTGGATGCGGAACACGATGTGCGCCAGCACCCAGACGATGGGCAGCAGGATCCAATACAACAGCATAGCGCGTCCCCCTTAAATATGTGCAAGAATCGTGCGCTTGAGCAACTCGAAGCTTTCGTCAAAGCCGATGTCGCTGGTGTCCACCAGGATGGCATCGTCGGCCTGCTTCAGCGGGGCGATGGCGCGGTGGGTGTCCTGGTAGTCGCGCTGCTGGATATCGGCCAGCACGGTAGCAAAGTCGGCAGGCTGTCCTTTTTCTTCCAACTCCTTGCGGCGGCGCTCGGCGCGGGCCTCGGCGCTGGCGGTCAGGAAGATCTTCACGGTCGCGTTGGGCAGCACCACGGTGCCGATATCGCGGCCATCCATCAGGATGTTCTGGTCGGCGGCCAACCCGCGCTGGGTGTCGAGCAAAAAGGCGCGCACCGGCGGATGGGCCGACACAGCGGAGGCCGCCATGCCGATGTTCTCGGCGCGGATGGCGTCGCTGACGTCCTCGCCGTTCAGGTAGATGTGCTGTGCGCCGTCCACCAGGCGGATGGCCAGCTGGATTTTGGGCAGCAACGCCGCCACGGCTGTTTCATCCTTGGGGTCGACCCCGGCGCGCACCGCGTACAGCCCGATAGAGCGGTACATGGCGCCGGTATCCACATAGACATAGCCGAGATCCTTCGCCAGCCGTTTTGCCAGGCTGGACTTTCCCGCCCCGGAGGGGCCGTCGATTGCTACAGAGATCATTTCTATCACCTTTTTATAAATTATAATACCTCTTTGGCGGATGGGGTGTAGGGGCGCACAGTGTGCGCCCGTGCAGTTTCACACAGCCGCAAATTACCACGCTTGTAGGGGGCGGCGTCCTCGACACCCCGGCAAACACGCGTATATCCCGGGCAATATAGGATCCGCCCCTACGCCCACGAAAATCCGATGTTACGCTTTACAACGCCCGCACCGCGGCCTGCGCGGTGGACCAGGCAATCTGCAAATTGTACCCGCCGGTGCGGGCGTCCACATCCAGCACCTCGCCCGCGAAGTACAGCCCCCCGCACAGCTTGCTTGCCATCGTTTTGGGGTCGACCTCTTTCACATCCACGCCGCCTGCGGTGACAACAGCATGTTCCTTGTCGCCCAGCGCCGTAACGGGCACCTGCCAGTGCTTGCACAGCTGCACAAGCGCGAGCTTTTGCTCCTTCGTGATCTGCGCGGCGCGGGTCGCAGGATCGACGCCCCATTTTTCCACCGCCACTGGCCGCATCGAGTTGGGCAGCAGCTTGGCCAGCGCGCCCTGGGCGCTGTGGGCACCCTGCTCGGCAAAATCGCGGGTCAGGCGGTCGTACAGCGTCTTTTCGTCCAGCGCGGGCTTCAGGTCAAGCTCACAGATATAACGGTGTTTCGCAATATCTTCAATATAAGTGCTGGCAGAGAGCACCAGCGGGCCGGACAAGCCAAAGTGGGTGAACAGTGCTTCGCCCTGCTCGGTAAACAGCTCCTTGCCGTCGCACAGCAGGGTCAAGCGCACATTGCGCAGGGCCAAGCCCATCATGCGGCGGCAGGCCGGGTCCGGGCTGATGAGGCTGCACAAGCTTGGCTGCGGCGGCACGATGGTATGCCCCGCCTGGCGCGCCAGCTTGTAGCCGCTGCCATCGCTGCCGGTGGCCGGGTAGCTGATGCCGCCCGTGGCGATAAGGGTGTTTTCCGCCCGCAGCGTTTCGCCCCGGTCGGTGACAGCCCCCTTGCAGACGCCATCCTCCAGCAGCAGCTTTTTAGCGCTGCCGCGCACAAAATCAGCATCCCGTGCATAGTCCCGCAGGGCTGCCAGCACGTCGGCGGCGCGGTCGCTTTGGGGGAACACCCGCCGCCCGCGCTCGGTTTTCAGCGGCACGCCCAGCTCCTCAAACAGCTGCATGGCCGCTGCGGGCGGGAACGCGTACAGGCTTGAGTACAAAAACCGCCCGTTATGCCGCACATACGGCAAAAACTCGCGCACATCGCTGTTGCTGGTGACGTTGCAGCGGCCCTTGCCGGTGATCAGCAGCTTCTGGCCCGGGCCTTTGGGGTTGTGTTCCAGCACCGTCACCGTCAGCCCTTTGGCGCAGGCCGCGCCCGCCGCCATCAGGCCCGCAGCGCCGCCGCCGATGACCAATAGATCCGTCATGCGTTATCCTTTCTCTTTCTCCGCTTTATGGCTTTTCCATACAAATATAGTCCAGTAAATGCGTACACCACCAGCAGCGGATGCACAGTAGCCAGGTACATTGTGCTGGTGCCGATGCCGAAGCTCGACACCTCGACAAACGCGATCATCGCGCAGCGCAGCAGTGCAATGCCGAAGATGCCGAACAGCAGCAGCCACGGCACCACCGTTTCCGCCGCACATTTTTTGCGTATCCACGGCAAAAGTTCTATCAGCTGGAGCAGCACCGCACACAGTACGCAGACTGTCAGCACCACACTGTACACGGCTGTCCATGCCTGCATCACCGCAAACACAGCCTTTTGACAGGGGCTGTAGTAGGGCGTGTCCTCGCCCGCCACAGCAGCATTGTTGAAGCCGCAGTGCAGGTAGCCGGACCACGCGGCGATGTCATCCTCCGTGCCGATGGAGCGCAAGCTCTCGTACGGCTCGCAGGCGCGCAGACCCAGCACATGCCAGAAGCCGTTCCAGGTCTCAGACAGGGTCGCATCCACATACTCGGCCTTGATGGGCTGGCTGGTCGCCACACGCTTGCCGGTGCGGCTGGGCAGGGTGCCCGCATCGCAGGCGGCGTTGATCTTGTCCGCCACATTCTGCCAGTAGGCGTCGGCGGTCTGGGCGCTGTCATAAACGCCCTCAAACTGCGCGGCGCGGCGGATGGCCCAGTAAAAGCTGCCCGCGCGGTAGTCGTTCAGGCCCGGGTCGCGGAAGTCGTTCTGCATCTGGGCGTCCTCTTCCAGCCAGTAGGCCAGTGGTTCCAGCTCGGGCACGGCTTCGTAAATTTTGGCGCGCGCATCGGCAGGCACCGACAAAAACGGCGCGTGGGTGTCGGTATCCACCCGCATCATCGCGCCCATGGCGGCGGCAAACGAACCCTCGGAGAAATCGGAGAGCGCGAACACGCCATAGTGGCTGTAGTTCAGCCCGCAGAAGGTCAGCACCCCCGCCGCCAGCACGGCGTACGGGATGGCCTGCGCCGCACAGCACAGCCAGCGGCGCTTTTTTGCCAGCACTGCCAGCACAATGACCGTTGCCGCGCCGCCGAACGGCAGCAGGAACAATCCGGCATCCTCGCGGTCCAAATACGCGCAGGCCAACCCCACACCTGCCGCCAGCAGCCAGGGCCACAGCGGCTTTTGCTGGGCTGTATAAAACACGGCCCGCAGCGCCATACCCGCCATGCCTGCAAAAAAAAGCAGGCACAGCGCCGGGAAGATATTATCGCGGTAAACGCGCAGCGTGTACGCCGCCCAGCTGGACGGCAAAAACGCCATCGCTGCAAACAGCCCCAGTGTCAGCACGCGGCCGCGGCCCGGCGCGGCGTTGCGCCACAGCGGCGCAAATGCAAACGCCGCCAGCAGCGAAGCCGCACACCACAGCGCCGCCCCGCTGACCAGATACGGCAGATGCAGCGCGTGCAGCAGCGCCAGCCACACCGGGAAAAGCATCGCCTTGGAAAGCGTCAGATAATCATACGCGCCAAGCCACTCCCCCGCCGTGATGGCCTGCGCCGCGCGGAACATCAGCTCGTCGTCCAGCGGCGCGCCGCCTACCCAGGTGTAGGCCTGCTGGACGCCGGTCAGGCCGCAGCGCAGCACTGCCAGCACGGCCACGCCGCACCAGAAAGCGCGCTTATTCAGTTGCAGGCGGGGGTGTTTCATGGTTTTTACCTCGATGCACCGTTATTGTTTTGGTGCCATAAAGTAGTATTGGTCGCGCCGGTCATAAATGCCGGTGGCCGCGATATCCCAGGTGATATAATCGGCACTGCCGCCGTACAGCGCCTGCCAGTTGGCAAAGCGGTCGGCGTCGCCGGTCACGTACAGGGTGCCCGGGTCCAGCGTACCGCTGTCCACGGCGGCGCTGGTCTGGGCCGTCCAGTCGATGGTCACGTTCCACGCGCCGGTGTAGGTGTTGACGTCGTAGCCGTTCGTGACCATGCCGGGGTGCCACGCCGCGCAGATAACATTGCGCGCGTGGATGATATCATCCGCCAGCATCAGCACACCGTAGTTGTCGCGGCAGTCGGCCAGCTCCTGCGGATAGGGGCGCGGTTTGGCGGCAGTTTCGGCCATCGCTGTGTGCTTTTCGGCGATCATCTCGCTTATATCAAGCAGCTGCACTGCCGCCGCCAGCACCAGCGCCGCCGGGTAAAGCCGCGCCTTGCCTGTGCGGTGCAAAAGCCGTGCCAGCCCCACGATGCAGGCCGTCATCAGCACATAATACACGGGGTAGAACATCCGCCCGCTGGCGCGGAAGATGCCGCAGAGCTTCAGCACCCCATCGGGCAGCGGGAGATTCAGCAATTCCACATCGTCAAAGCAGACGACGTTGGTTATGGCAAACAGCGTCATGAATGCCATGCCCAAAATCAACACGGCGTTGCGGCGCAGCAGCCCGGCCAGCGCAGCGCGGTCCGCTTTGCTGCGCACAGCCAGTATCACCGCCGCCGCGCACAGCGCGACCAGCAGCGCCAGCATGCCAAAGCCCAGGTAGTTGAACCCGTCATACTGCCCATACAGCTGCGGCCGCGCAGGCAAAATGCGGGACCAGGTATATCCGCCCTTGGAGCTCGGGTTGAACAGCGCGTTCAAATTGAACGAAAAGACGCCGTAATTTTCCCGGCTGGCCGAGTAGCCGTTGTTGAGCGACCCTAGCACCACGCCCGCCGCGTACCCGGCCGCACAGGTGCCGAAAAACAGCCCGCAGGGGGCTGGCAGTCTGCGGATGTGCAGGGCGTTTTCCACCGCCAGCAGCAGCGCAAAGATCGCCACCATCGGCAAAAAGTACGGTGTAATGCCCACGCCCAGCGCCGCCAGCAGCCAGAACACCGGCATAAAGCAGCGTTGCTCCCGCCTGCCGCGCAGGTAGGCGTACAGTGCAAATAAAACGATGTAATGCGAAGAAAGTGCCACATGGCGGAACGCCCGCTCGATCATGATGGGCGAAAACGCAAACAGCGCCGTGCCCGCTGCCAGCGGCAGCAGCTCGTACAGGAACAGCCCCAGCACCAGCGCCGCCGCCATGCCTTGCAGCACAAAGCAGGTCAGCTCGTACAAGCCAAACCACTGGAACTGCGCGGGCAGCACCGGGGCCAGCAGCTTAAACAGCACTGATACCCAGGGCAGCGAGTCGGTAAACGAGATGTTCACGCCCGCGCCCGCCGGGTAGGCCAGTGCGTCGGCCTGCGCCAAGGGGAACTGCCAGCTGCTGTTGCGAAAGCCCAGCCACCCGGCATAATGCTGGTGGATGTCGGTCTCATCGTAGCCGTACCAGATCCAGGTGTCGTTGGTGGGGTTCAGCGGCGCGGTGCCGTACAGGCACAAAAATGCCGCCAGCCCCAACACGGCCCCCAACAGCAGCAGGACCCAGGTTTTTTGTTTTTTCTGCACTGCCTGCATAGATGCTCCCACTTACTTTTGCAGCTTTTCGATGCTTTCCACAAGGTATTTTTGCTGTTTGAACGTCAATTCCAGCAGCAGCGAAAGATACTTGACCACGATGGCCAGCACGGCGAACAGCCCGGCAAAGCCGACGGTGATCACAAACATCGTGGTCGTCCAGCCAGCCACCGGATGGCCCGTGGCAAAAATGACCAGCGTGTACACCAGCTCGGCCAGGGCCAGCACCAGCATACACAGCGTAATGCCCACGCTGGCCTTGAACCCGGCGTCGGTGTACAGCGCCAGGCTGTCGATTGCCAGATTAAAGCGATGCGGTGCCCCCGCACCGACTTTACCGTCAAATTCCAGGTCGGTCATTTTCAACCCGCAGGCCGCATAGGCCGCCTTGCGGTAGGGCAGGTGCGCACTGCTGGCATGTACGCGGTTGATGGCCCGCCGCGTCACCAGGCGGAACGCATCGGTGCGCAGCTGGTAATTGCTGTGCGAATTGGCATTGAAAATGCGGTAAAACAGCCCGCTGCGGGTCGCCTTGGGGCAGACCGAAACAATATCGCTGCCTTGCAGCGCCGTGCGGTAGGCGTCAAAGATCATCGGCGCCGGGTAGCACAGCTCTGTCGAGTCAAACTCGTACACATAGTCGCCGATGGTGGCATCGAGCCCGGCGTTCATCGCATTTTCCAGCCCGTGGTACAGGCTCATGTGCAAAATGGTCAACGGGGCGGCCTGGTCTTTGCCCCAGGCGCGCAGCTGCGCGACCGTGTCGTCGGTGCAGGCATCATCGACCACCACCAGCTCATACTGGGCAAAGTGGGCGTCCAACTCTGCCGCCACCGCGCGGCAGAATTCCACCGCGCGGGCACCGTCGTTGTGCAGGTAGACCACGGCGGAGATAAAGTTTTTTTCCTTGTTATTTACACTACTCACAGTTCGAGCACCTCGTCCAAATCATAGACTGTGTTGATCTTGCCGGACAGCACGCTGACCAGCTTCGGCTCGTCGTTCATCACGCGCACCACCGTGGGGCGGGAGTCGTCCACCTCGCTGGCCTTCAGGATCGGCTTCATGCTGAAAAGGCTGCTGTGGTAGGCAAAGCCGTACTCTTCCTTTAAATATTTGCGGGCCAGCTGGCTCATGTAGGGCCAGGCACTGGCGGGTTTGGCCGGGCACTCGTTGCAATTGTACAGATCGCCCGGCTTGCACACCCCGCCGCACGCTTGCTGGCAGGGGAAGGTCGCCACGCTGTCATAGCTTGTCTCGTGCGGGGTAAAGGTCACGCTGGTCAGGCTGTGCAGGCCGGTCTGGCCAAAGGGCATCAGGCTGAAAAACGGCCCGTCCATGACCGTGATGCCGGTGTTTTTCAGGCTTTCGTCCACAGTGCACAAAATGATCTCGCATTTTTCGTATTTAATGCCAAAGGGCGGCAGGCCCAGCATCGCGTGTACATCGTTCACACCCGCATAGGTCGCATTGAGCAGGTAGGGCGCTTCGGCGGTGATGTCCCCCGCCGTCACGCGCCAGGCACTGCCCGCTTTCTCAATGCGGTCCGGCTTGTGGCTGTAGGCCACCTCGACATTGGGCAGTTTGTCAAGCTGCTCCAAAAACCAGCGCTTCAGCACCTGGGCATCGTAGGTGTACTCGGTCGTCAAAAACGCGCCGTCGCACAGGCCGTGGTTGAAGTAACGCTCGGGCGGCACATCGTCGCAGCGGATACCCGCCGCGCGGCAGAACTGCCGGAACTCAGCCGCATTCGTCCAGGAAAAATGCGCGCTGGTGGCGTAGACCTGGTCAAACTCCGTATGCAGGCAAAAGCCGTAATCCCGGCAGAACCGCTCAAAATAATGGGCAGACTTAATGGCCGTGGAATAGCTGCGCGGGTAGTGGTAGCCCATATGCACACGCGCCTGGTTGATGTAGGTAGCCCGCATAAAGGGCGCAGGGTCACGCTCCAGCACCAGCACCCGCTGCCCCGCCGCGCCGCACTTCTGCGCCGCATACAGCCCATACAGCCCCGCACCAAGGATGATTTTATCGTAGGTCATGGAAATTTTCCTTCTTCTCTCTTTCCGGCAGAGATACCGTGCACACCCATTGCATGAACAAGCCAACCATAATGTAAAAATATGGTAACACGCTGATCATGGTGCGCATATATTCAAAACAAGTCAAAAAGTAAGTCAGCCAAGTTGTGCACATTGAAATCGAGAACAACGCCATATGTATCCAAGGTGGTCTTTTCCGTTTTACCCATACATAGACCATTGCAAATCCTTCTAACAGAGAAGCCGCCAGCGCCTGCCCTACTGTAACATTATTAAACAAAGCAAGCTGCAAACGATCGATTTTGTGTACAACGCCAGGTGCTTCTGCATTTATATTCTCATATAACTTATAGCTAGCCGAACCATACCCCAAAAATGTAGTTGTGGTATCATCCACAATTATATCAAGGGTGTCTTTGATATAATCCGACAAATGTACACGAATACACTTTTTCGTTTGTCGGCTGATTTCTTCATTTCCAAACTCAGAGATTGCGCTCATTGTTGCGCCCCAGGTTTCTTCGTAGACGTTTTCTCCCCGTTGGAAGTCCTCAATCCACTTTACAAGTTTTGGGTTATCAAACTCTTTATAGTATCCACGGTCGATACAGATTTTCAAATTTTGTCTTGGCATCGCATCCGATAGTGAAAATACGCCATATGCTGCTTTAAAGTTGCCGCAATAAAGCAAAATCAAAATCGTCTGGCAAGCCATCAATAATACTATTTTAAAATTTTGTCTTGTTTTGCTTTCTTCAAATATACTTTTCAAAAGAAAGAACAGCAAAAGCGCCGCGAAAACATACAGGAACTGAGGGCGCAGAAAAACCATATAAAATACGATTACCCCCCCCGAATTGCATCCCACCTATTATTCTCAATAATATAGCGGATAATAAAAAAGAGGAAAAGAACCGTGCAGCTCAAAGACAATGATTCCGTTAATATGCAGCCGTCCCAGCCGCAGATAGCCGGATTTGCGCCATAAAACACCAGTAGAACCTGCTGTAAAAGCAGATTTATTCCTAGTAGATTCATCGTATAAGCCAGCGCAAACAGCGATAAAAAAGAGAGTAGGATTTGAATTGCTACCACTACATTCAGGTAGTTCGTCCCCACCAGGATTCTAACAATCGCCAAAAAGAAGCCGTAGCCTGGTGCCTGTCCCTCGTTAGATACAAAATGAGTAAACAGATACCTGAGATCCACATTCATATAGCCTCTGCTGTCGCTTGTGAAGTACGGTATTTTCTGACTAGCATAATGGCCGATTCTGAAAATCAAAATCAGTAAAAAACTTGCCACATATAGTATGTTTTTATTTTTCCATCTTCTTTTCATTATCTCGTCCCCCGCACCCTACGGATTATACTTCCCCGCCAATGCTTTCAGCAGCACCTGCATCAGATCGCTGTTGCCTTTGAGGCCGGTGATCTTGGTGGGGGTCTTGCCGGTGGCGGGGTAGGCGCGGGTCACGGGGACCTCGCAGGCTTTCATACCCAGCTGCGTGGCGCGGATGCTCAGATACGCCAGCAGCTCGTAGCCCATAAACACATCGCGCAGGGGGCGCACCTCGGGGTGGGTCAGGTATTCGCGGCTGTAGGCGCGGTAGGCGTTGGTGGTGTCGGTGAACCACTGGTGCGCACCCAGGCTGATGAGCGGCGCATGCACGAGCCGCACGGCGGCATAGCGCACCGGCGGGGTGTTGACGGCGTGCCCGCCGCGGATGAACCGGCTGCCCTGCACAAGATCGTAGCCAGCCTGCAATTTCTCGATAAATTTATGCACATCTTCGATGGAATCTTTGTTGTTGCCGTCGATGGTCAGCACACTCTTGTAGCCGCGGTTCAGCGCAAAATAGATGCCCATGCGCAGCTGTGCGCCCTGCTTGCCGGGGCCGGTCTTGGTCAGCAGGGTATTGACGCCGTACAGCTGCAGGGTGTCCAGCTTCATGCTGCCGTCGGTCGAGCCGCCATCGCAGATGACGATATCGCACAGGGTATCCACCCCGGCGGTCTGGGCGCGGCCCAGCTCGGTCAAAATACGCGCTCCCTCGTTGATAACGGGGATCAACAGGCAGTAATCACTGCGCTTGGGCAACAGCTCGGCGGCGCGGTAATCCGGCACGCCCTGCAATGCCTTGCGTTCATATTCGATCATTGGAACACCTCCGCCACATAGTCCAGCGTACGTTTTACGGTATCCAGGTCGGTGCGCGCCATCTCGACCGAGACAAAGCCGCGGTAGCCCACCGCGCCCAGCAGCAGGGCCAGCTCCTTATGCTCGGGGCGCTTCTGGATCGGCGCCAGGCCCGGCTCGCTGATATGCACGTGGCTGACATATTTTAGGTCATCCACAAAATTCTGCAATTTTTCGCCCTGGGCCAGCAGGGTAGACAGATCCAGATTGACGGCCAGGCCGGGGTTATCCAGCCGCTTGACCAGGCTGAACGCATCGGCAGTGCCGTTTAAGTAGTTGGTGTACATCGGGGGATTGGCCTCGATGGCCAGGCGCACGCCATACCGCGCGGCCAGGTTGCCCGCCTGCATAAAGAACGCTTCGGCAGCGGCATCGCTGTCGCCCAAAGCACGCATGCGGTTTTTGGGGCAGCCGAACACCAGCGACGGGCAGTTCAGGCTGTGCGCAAACTGGAACGCTTCGGCGGTGTAGTCGAGCAGGCGCTCGGCGTCGGCGGGGTTAAAAATGTTGCCGGTCTGGCCATACCAGATGCTTTGCATGCTGGGCACCGAAAAGCCCCACTGATTTTTGAGATACCCGCCGAACAGCAATGCGCTGGTCAGGTTTTCGTACGGCATCTCGGGGAAAATACGCGTCGGGGCGATCTCCAGCCCGGTAAAACCGGCCTGCTGCATGGCAGTGTAGACGGCCTCGTCGTCCTCTTTATGCCAGGCAATATTGGAAATTGCCAGTTGATAGCTTGCCATCCTCAATCCCTCCAGTCACGCAGAAAGTGCGTGATATCGTCAAGTTCTTGCTGTTTGGTACACAGGTAATGGCCGCTGCCGCCCAAAATGGCCGCGTGGCAACTGTGCAGGTCGTAGTCAAACGGCGGCTTAGGCAGCTCGTTGACCCAGTCGGTCTTGCCGGTCACGGCAGTGTAGACCTCGGCGGCAGAGATGGGCGGCGTACATAGGTGCAGCATCGTCAGCCCGGCGGTGCGGGCGGCCTCGATATCCTGCCACAAGCGGCCCAGGTTGTAGAACTGGTAGCGGCTGCGGGAATCGGTGAACGCCAGGGCGTTGAAGTCGTTTCCCGCAAAAAAAGCCTTCAGTGCGGCCTTGTCGGCGGTTCCGTTCAGCTTATAAAAGCCGTTGTCGGCCAGGGTGTAGCCGGTTTTGACAAGGTCCGATTTTTTCGCCAATTCGTTATATTTTTCCGGTTTCAGCATTGCCGGGGTGATGGTGTGCAGGTCAAACAGGAAGTTTTTCTTCAACCCCACGCCGTACAAAGCAGGCAAACGCACGATGAGTGCATCGGGGAAATCCTCGCGCACCCAGTGTTCAAGTTGCAGGCGGTTCCGGCCGTAGGCGGGCAGGCCATCGGTGCCAGGAGCGTCGTCCTCGCACCGGCCGCGGCTATCAGCAAACACGGCAATGCTGGAGATGAGCACCAGCGATTTTGGCGCGATTTGGCGCAGGTTTTCCCGCGCAGCGCGCATGACGGCAAGGTCGGCCTCGGGGTCGGCATTGGCCAAAAACATGGCAGCAGGCACGCCCGCGTACACGCAAAGGTCCGGCGCGGTGCCGTACTGGGCGGCGATATCACTGCTGTGGCACACCGCCGAAAATTCATGCCCGGCCCGCAGGTTGCCCCCCACGAACCCCGTAGACCCCACCAGCAAGTCCCTGTACACGTGCAACTCCCCGTTTACATATTGAATCAGAATATATTATACCGTATCATGGGCGAAAAAGCAACTGAACCGCAGCGGTTTAGGGGGGTGTGCGAAAGGTTGTAATCATGGCAAGTTATTGGGGGATGGCAATACAAAAGAAACACAAGGGCGAACCGTGTTCGCCCCTACACTACCCCTCAAGGGGAGCCACCCAAATAAAAAGGGAGTCACCGCATGGTGGTGACTCCCGCAAGCGCGCGCAATGCGCGCAATATAAAATTCAAATCAAGGCAAGATACTGCTCAATGATCCTAAGCCCCACTTCGCCGGATTTCTCCGGGTGGAACTGGCACCCCACCACAGCGCCGTGCGCCGCCGCCGCGCAAACATTGCGGCCGCCATACACGGTGTCAGCCAAACGATCCGTATCCTCTGCGGGCTTGGCCTCGTAACTGTGGATAAAATAACACTCCTCGCCGGGTTTGACCCCGGCCAGCACCGTGCCGCCAAAATCCGCGCGTCCGCCCGCCGGGTACAGCGGGTTCCAGCTGATGTGCGGCACACGCTGGGGATTGCCCTGCGCATCGACCGCCGGGATCTTCACCACACGGCCCGGAATCAGCCCCAGACCCTTGTGCAGTCCAAATTCCTCGGACTCGTCGAACAGCATCTGCATTCCCAGGCAGATGCCCAGCAGCGGCGTACCGGCCGTGGCTTTCTGGCAGATCGGCTCGATCAGGCCCAGCTTTTCCAGCCCGGCCATGCCGTCTTTGAATGCACCCACGCCGGGCAGCACCAGCGCGTCCGCGGCCAGCACATCCTCGGCGCGGCCCGTTACCAGTGTTTCCGCGCCAAAATGCGCAAACGCATGCTGCACGCTCAGCAGGTTGGACAGGCCGTAGTCGATGATCGTTACCTTCTTCATACGCGGCGCACCTCCACCCCACCGGCGCGGATGTCGTCTTTCAGCTCCGCGACCGTTTCTTTTTTGTAGTGCAGCACCGCCGCGCAGGCCACGGCGTCTGCCCCGGCGTTGGCACCGTCCACGATGTCATCACCGCATCCCACACCGCCGCCGCAGATCACCGGTACGCTGACAGCCTTGGTCACGGCCTCGATCAACTCCAGGTCCATGCCGCGCTGCAAGCCCTCGTTGTCCACGCTCATCAGCAAAATTTCGCCTGCGCCTAACGCTTCGCCGCGCTTGGCCCACTCTACCACATCATAGCCGGAGTGCGCACGGCCATTGTCATAATAGGCTTCCCACTTGCCGGGCCAGGTGCGGCTGCGCTTGGCCTGGATGGACAGCACCATGCACTGGCTGCCGAACGCCTCGGCCACCTCGGTAATAAGCTCGGGCCGCTTGATGGCCGCCGTGTTGATGGCAACCTTGTCCGCGCCCATCGCCAGGATGTGGCGCACATCCTCGACGCTGCGCAGGCCGCCGCCCACGCAGACCGGGATGTACACATCATCGACGGTTTTGCGCACGATATCGCTCAGATTGTTGCGATTGTACAGACTTGCTACAATGTCGATGTAAAGCAGTTCATCAATGCCCTGCTCGTAATATTCTTTGGCGAACTGGTTCGGGTCGCCCAGTTTGCGCAGCCCTTCCAGCTGAATGCCTTTGACTAGGTTGGTGTCCTTGACATCCAATCGGGCGATCAGGCGGATTTTCTTACCCATAGAATTACTCCCTTGGCCGCTACAGTTATGTTGTTATGCCACGTTCCGGCTTACATCTCATGGTGCGTACCTCTCGGGTCGCCCCACAATACCTCGCTGTCGCCCTCGTACGGGGTGTAGCGCAGCTTCCACATGTTGTCCTCCCACTTCCACAGATGGGGCGAGCGGAAACGGTCAGCCAGGTGCATAAAGTACGCGCGATCCATCTTTGGCTGCTCAAACAGCTGGCTAGCCCAAGGAAAATGCTGACGATCCAGCGATAGATACTGGAAGATCTCTTTCTCAAAACGGTCGGGATACTCGCCGTCGAACTTCTTGCACAGTGCCTTGCCTTCGTCGAGGGTGATTTCCTCGTTGCGGATCTCCTGCGCGGCGTCGTAGGTGGTGCGCCCGATACCGTACTTGATATAGGTGGTGTAGTAGAAGAAGTCGTCGATCTTGTCGTCGATGGAGTTGTACTTCGAGTAGGTGCCCTGGGTGCGCTCAGGCGCGGGACGGAAACCGCCGTGCTCGACGCTGTAATAGTACGCGCCCTGCGGATGCCACTTCTCATAATAGCCCAAATACCGCACCTGGATGTGGTTTTTTTCAAGGTTCGAGGTCTCGCTGGGCAGATAGATGGCCAGGTCAGCCTTGTCGACCTTATAGTCCTCCTCAAGCTGGCGCAGGCTGACACCGCCGAGGTAGATGTGGTCGTAGTCGTTGACAGCGAAGAAATGCTCGTCACGCAGCGCTGAGTTGTTGTCGGCGATGGGGTTGCCGAACTCGGCCTCGTTCTCACCGTAGAACACCAGCGGGATGCCAAACTTGGCGGCCATCTTGGGAGCCAGCTGTTTCTGGCCCAGGATAAACGGCTGGAACGGGTGGAACAAATTCTCTGTTGCCAGGCGGGTCAGCAGACGGTGGGTCATGCCGTTGGGGGTGCACAGGTAGTTGTCGAATCCGGCATGGATCCAAGCCTGCATGTTGTCCCATCCCCAAGGGGTATAGATGTGCGGTGCCCAGGTGACGGTAAGCGGATGCATGCCGTACTTGTATTTCAGCAGATGGGCAGCGTAAAAGCTGTCCTTGCCGCCGGAGCCGGGCACCAGGCAGTCATAGCTGCCATCGTTTTTGCGGTACTGGTCGCACAGCTCCCGCAGCTCTTTTTCGCGCAGCGCCCAGTCGATCTGGCCGTTGGCCTTGTTATGGCAGGCGTGGCAGGCATCGCAGACGCCGTCCTCCTGAATGACCATCGTTTTTTTGATGGACTTGATGGTATGCTCAAACTCATAGCAGGAGTTGGGCTTCTGGTTGCTCATCACGCATTCCTTGCAGAACTGCACGTGCTTGGGCAGGCCGTAGTAGGCCTCCCGCTCTTCCACCGGAATGTCCGGCGCGTATTTGCTGTAATCAATTTCCACATTACGGGGCATCTTTTCCATATTTCTACACTCCTATCCGGCCAGATAAAAGAAAAAAGGCACCGTCCGATAGCAATGCTAACGGACGGCACCTTTGCCGTTCGTGGGTATTATAGCACAGGTTTTTTCGTTATGCAAGGGCTGTGGGTAGCAATTTTGTGCGGTCGGGTTGTGTTTTTTCCCCGCAGGATGTAAAATGTTGGTACATTGATTTGCCAAAAGGAGCTGCATGCTTTGAACAAGGTTTCCCGTATTGCGATCCCGCCTGCCGTGCAGGGGCTGCTGCCCGCCTTTTTCTGCATCTTTTCGGGCGTGATCGACCGGCTGTATCTGGACATTGATTCTTTCCTGGTCAGCATGACCTGCAACGGGCTGTACGGCAGCGGTGCCGTCTGCCCGGTCATTCATCCGCTGCTGGCTATCGTGCTGGGGCGGCTGGCACCGCTGGCACCCTCGGTCGACTGGTTCACCCTGATCAGCCGCGTTCTGGTAGCACTGACGGCCTGGTGGATTGGCATGGTGATTGCCTGGTGCATCGGATCCGCTCCCAAACGGATCTTCTGCCTGGTTTCGTTCAGCATTCTGCTGTTCCGGTTTCCACTATTCAACGCCAATTACACAGTGCATTGCGCCTTTTTTGCTATGGCTGGTGTCACCACACTGGTGCTGGCCCTGCGCAGGGCTATGCCGCGCGGGTCCTTGTTCTGGACTGCATGGTTCCTCTGTCTGGCCATCCTGTGGCGGCCCGAGGGGGCAGCTTTGATGCTGCCGTTTCTTCTGCTGGATCTTGTGATGCTGGCCCTGCGCCATGCGCTGCCCCTTGCCAAGGTCAAAAAAGTGTTGCTGCCCGTCCTGATCCCGCCGCTGCTGTTGGTTGCCTTCTCGGCGCTGCTGCCGCTGTTTTCGGCACAATATGCCGCAGGCAAGGCGTACAGCGATGCCCGCCGTGCCTTTGTAGATTACCCAAGCCGCTCCTGGGCCGAGGTCGCCGACCAAGTCACAGCGCTGGGGCTGGACGAAAACGACTACGAGACACTTTCGTCCAGCGTCCTGATAGATACTTCAATTGCTGACACAGCCACTTTACAAAAACTGGCTGCCATCGCCAAAAGAAGCCTCTCGACCGAGGGGCTCGACACGCTGGGCCGTGACTTTGTGGCTGCGTTCTCCACACTTCAGCTGCGGGTATTCTGCATCCTGACGGTGTTTTTCCTGGTGGCGGTCTGTCTTTCCGGTTCGCCGCTGCTTGTCAAACTCGAATCCCTGCTGGCCGTATTGGGCAGCCTGCTGATCACCCTGTACTACCTGTACAGCGGCCGCCTGCCGGAACGGCTGTTTGTCTCGATCTTTTTGATGCAATTCAGCGTGCTGCTGCCGCTGTTTCTGGACGCTGCCGCTGCGCCGCGCGCTGTACGCATTCGGTTCTGGAAAGCCGCCTGTTTGCTTTCTGCCTGCTGCCTGTGCCTGCTGCTGATCAAGAACCGCCACAATTACCACGTCACACAGCTGGCCATCCATGCCGGTACCACCGTTGCTGACGACACTGCGCTGCTGCCTGCCAACGACCCGGATACCGTCTACCTGTGGGACTCGATGTCGATGGCCCTGTACATGACCGAGCATTATATGATGGAGGGCAAACTCCCCAGCACAGCGTTTGTGCGGCAAAACCTTGCCTGGGGCGAGTGGAACACCAACGGCCAACCGTTCTATCAAGTCCTGCTGGCCGATCTTGACCTTGAAAATCCCATGCAATGCCTGCTGACCCGCCCCCACACTTACCTGGTCGTCAAATCCGAGTTTGCTCCGCACCTGCAAACCTGGCTGCAAGAGCACTACACCCCCACTGCCACCCTACAGCAAACCGCCACCGTCAATGTCTACACCTACGGCGACACCCCTATCTGGCAGGCGGTTGCACAATAATAGCAAAAGCCCCTTGACAGCGTTTTCACCGTCAAGGGGCTTTTATTAGCTTACCGTATGGGGCACATTGTAATGCGCAATGATGTATTCTGACAGGAAACGTGCCAGCTTTGCCGCCCCCGATGTATTCAGGTGCGTTTCGTCCTGGAAATCAGTGTCGCCCCGTATACCGATCTCATCGGCATACTCAAAGATATCCAGGTACACGCAGCCGTTCTTTTCTGCGTAAGCTTTCAGGGCGTCAATATGGTCATATTCTTCCGCAATCGGTGCCGTGTAAAAAATGATCTGTACACCCTTTTCTTTGCAGGCCGCCACAATTTTATCCAGCGCCTGTAGAGAGTCCTCGCTTAGTTCTGTCTGTTTGAAAGTGTGGTAATCCGGGATCTTCACATCTTTAACGCTGCTCCCCGCCTCATACCCTCTTGAATCCAAATAATACTGATACCCTGTTGAGTGAAAGCTTTCATACGTGATCTTATTCCAGTTATTGTGGAATACGATCAGTGGCACATAGTAGGACAGCCACTTTTCCGGATCCTTGCCAAAGCATTGCCTTAAAAAGTCTTTCTTGGCCTGGGAATTGGGCATTGCCTTTGTATAATAAATCTGGCCATCCATGCCCGTATTTTTTTCGATATCATCCACCAAGCCTGTTTCTATGCAAACCACTTTGGGGGTCTGGGTCAGCAGCGAATCCTGCAAAAACAAGGCCGTTGTATTGATTGCCTGCCAGTTGCAGCCATAATTGTAGGCCGACAAACCATATTCATCCGCCATAACCGTCGTATCGCAGCCTTTCCAGGCGCGGCTGGAACCGTAAATCATCACATCAAGGGTGTTATCTTCTATTTTATGAAAGGCTTCGATCGTATCAAACCCGGCGGATGAATACGCCGGGTCCATTACATGGCCGCATACCTGGAGCACAAGTACTGTCAGCGGGACTGTAATCAGCCATGCAATGATCCGTTTTATTTTTACACGATTTTTCACAAGCGACTCGTTCCTTCCCGTTTAAAATTGGAAGTAAATAAATTTTGCAGCATCGTAACCGGGACCGTATTTACCGAACACCAGCAGCAGCACGACCGAACACGAAAGGATCAGGCAGCGTGCCCATTGATCCTGCTGCATGATGACTTTTCGGATCTCTATTCTCTTTTTCTTGCACAGATCCGCCAGGAACAAAATAAAGATCGACAAAAGCATCAGGCGAAAGTTGCCTTCGTCCAGGCCGCATTTGAAGAGAGAACCGTCAAACAGTATCCAGACATTATGCACACTGAGGATGGATTTGATAATATGCAGTGCATCCATAAAGCGGTCAGCCCTAAAAAATATCCAGGAAAAATCCACCAGCAAAAATGTACCTGCCATGCAGACCATTTTATGCGCCAGCGAATTTCTGTTCAGGCCCAGCCTGTTTACCAGTTTATCGCGTACCGGCTGCAGCATTTCCCCTACTACCTGGTAAAGACCGTTTATTCCGCCCCACGCTATGTACGAAAACTGTGCCCCGTGCCAAAGCCCACTTACCAAAAACACGATTATCTTGTTCAGGTACTTGCGGGCTTTTCCCTTGCGGCTGCCACCCATCGGGATGTACAGGTAATCCTTGAACCACGATGTCAGCGATATATGCCACCGGCGCCAAAACTCTGCCACAGAAGTAGCCAGGTAAGGGGCATCAAAATTTTCCATAAGCTGAACGCCAAGAATTTTAGCCGCGCCCATTGCGATGGTGGAATATCCGGCAAAATCGCAGTAAATCTGTATAGCAAAAAGAGCTGTTGCAACGATTAGATATACACCGTCGTAGGTGTAATAGTCCCCGTAAACCTTATCCACAAAGGCAGCAATTCTTTCTGCAATGACAATTTTCAGGAAATAGCCCCACAGCATCAGCAGCGTACCTTCGATAAAAGCATCATAATTGAACTTTTTCGGAGCGGCCAATTCCCGCAGCAGATTTTTAGAGCGTTCAATTGGGCCTGCGACAAGCTGCGGAAAAAACGAAACAAACAGTGCATAGCGAATAAAGTTCTTTTCAGCGTAAACCTCATCCCGGTATACATCCATGGTGTAGCTCAACGCCTGGAACGTGTAGAACGAGATGCCCACCGGCAGGATAATATCAAACGTGGGGACATTTAATTCAATATGGGCAAAGTGCAGCATCCCCCCTAGCGTGCTAAGGGCGAAATTGATGTACTTAAAATAGAACAAAATGCTCAGGTTGCTGGCAAAGCTAAGCCCAACTACCCAGTTTTTCAGTTTCTTTTCTTTCTGTGCCTCATACTTTTTCTGCTTTATGCCTTCCATCAAGAGACCGCTGGCGTAGGTTATCGCCGTCGACAGCAGGATCAGAATTGCATATTTCGCATTCCAGCACATGTAAAAGTAGTAGCTTGCCAGCAGCAGCCACAACTGTTTCAGTTTTTGCGGAATGGCAAAGTAGATCACAACCACTATGGGGAAGAATAGTAAAAATTCGATTGAATTGAACAGCATAGCACCTTGTCCTTCATATCTACACGCTTTTTTCTTTTGCCACAATCTAAGATGCCACCTGATAGTGGGATCCTACCAGGCGGCATTATCTTTTTTTATTGCATCACAGACATTATACCGTAAAGTCCAGGCAGGTGCGCACCGCAGTGTAGGGGCGCACTTTGCCGTCGGCTACGGCCACATGGGCCGGGTGGACGGCATAGCCCTTCAGGGCCGCTTCATCGGTAAAGCTTGTGTCCAGCATCAGGTCCGCATTGGCAGAGCTGGGCAGGGCGTCGGTGTAGACATGCACATCCAGCAGGCCCGGGATCTGCCCGGCCAGCCCTTCCAGCCCGGCCTTGATGCCCGCCTTAACAGCGGCCTTTTCGGCCTCGGGCATGTCTTTCAGCTTCCACAAAATAACGTGCCGTACCATTATTTGTTCTCCTCCCAGATCGGGTGCTTGAGCTGCCACTCGCCGTACTCATTCTTCTCGAACAGGTCGCGGTTGTAGAACTTGTCCAGGATGGCCCAGAACTCGCTCTCGGTGTAGCCGCAGAAATCGCAGAAATCACGCACGCACAGCGGGTCCAGCTTGCCGTCGCGCGCCTTGATGATGGGGATAGCCTCCTCGCGGGTCATCATGCCGTAGCGGATGTAGCGGGCCGTGTAGTCGGTGGCGGCGGCGTGGCCGAACTTGGGATACTTCAGCCAGCTGTGCACCAGGTAGGCGCGGGAGTCGATCTGGTCGAAGTTCTCGGCATGGTGGGTGCGGTCCCACTCGTGGGTCAGGTCGTGGAAGCCATGGGCCTTGGCGATCTGGTAGTTTTTGTAGCTGTTCCAGGGTACAAAGTAGCTCATATAGAACGGGTCGAGCTTGGCGCGCTCCTCAGCGCTGGGGGCCAGCGTCAGGGAGAGGTCTTTCTCGGTCACACCGTCGCCGAGCAGCTCTTCCATCGGCATACCGACGGCCACGCCGTTCTCGATCTGGTCCATGGCGGAGTAGGTCTCCTTGTCGGCGTTGCCGCCGTACTCAAAGCTGACGTTCTCGCCATAGCAGAGCATCGGGGTGTTGAACTTGGCCGCCATATGCAGCGGGAAGGTGTAGATCAGGCGGTCGACATACCAGGTCGGCTTGCCATACTTCTCAAAGAATTTGCGCATCAGGACTTTCTGCACCTTGATGTTGGGCTTGCAGGAGATGATGGTGCAGCCAAATTCCTCGCTGATATTTTTCAGGTTGTGGATGCCGGCCTGCGTCATGGGGAAGTTATCCTCAACGCTGAAGAGGATGGGGTTCATGTGCATGACCTCTTTCAGCATCCAGACCTGGAAGTGGCTGTCCTTGCCGCCGGAAACAGCCACAGCGCAGTCGTATCCGCCGGGGCCGTTCATGCCGCGGTACTTGTTGCAGTAGGCCTCAAACTCTTTAAAGCGGGCATCCCAGTCCACATTTTTGCGGTTCTCGTAATGGCGGCAGGCGCTGCACACGCCCTCGGCATCAAAAGTGATCCCCGGCCGGGTATCCGGCATCGTACATTTTTTGCAGTAACGCATAAGTTTCTCCTTTTTATTTGGTTCGTTTGTTTCTCCACGATTGTTTTGTTGTATGGTTATTTTACTATACCCCATTTTATGTAAAAGCGCAAGTTCTGTACAGAACAAGGTTATTCACGCTTTTCCTTGCAGCGTTTTCCGCCTTTTCTTTTTCATACTACCACTCCACACAAGAACGGTAACCGCACTGACAAGTTCAGCCAATCGCCAACGCAGCGGTTCTTGCACGGCTACACGGATCGTCCCGCTGCTGCCCGCCGGAACTTGGATTCCCAGCATCCCGTTTTCGGTTTTAAAAAGTGTTCCTGCTCCTTCTTTTATATCATAAACCGGATAGTACAGCAACGGCAGTTCGATTATTCCATCTTCTCCCATAGCAGCAGTGTACTGCAAGATCACTCCTTTTTCTGTCTTTTCGATTTGTTCAACTTCTGCTGTTGTAACTTTCTTTTCAATTACAAAACCGTCACGGGTTTCTTTTGCACCGATAGGCAAATATAGTTTATCATAATACCAGGCCACATTGGTGACAAGATAGTCTACATAGATAAGTTCTCCGCTGTCTCCCACATATTCCCCGGACTCGGAAGGTAAATATTCCCGATAAAAAAAGCCTACGCCCAGCAGGCTGGCGGAAAGCAGCAGCACCGCCAGCGGACGAGCTAATTTTTTCGGCCGTAATAGAGAAACGGCACAAAGCGTTGCAAGCGTCAGCAAAATCGCCGCAAGTGTCAGGTAACGCCACGGGAACTGAATTGCCAGCAAAATACCACTGATTTTCCCTGGCAGGGCTCCCACCAGCCCCCAAGGGAAAGTATTTGTGCTGGCCCAGCAGGCTGCCAACCCAATCCCTGTTGACCAAAGCCCGATTTTTTGTTCACGATGTGGTATTTCCTCGTCATGTCCGATCCATGCCCATAGAAATACCATGCACCCGATAATAAGTTCTATTCCGATATTTCTGCCGTGGGTATTCCAGGTAAGTACTTTAGGGATTGCGTATCCGCTTCGTTGGATCATACGCCCGGCGTTCATCGTTGTGCCGCCATACATACCACCGTATATGCCGCTGCCCATTATTTCCAGGAACGGCAGCAAGAACCACAAATTCAGCAGCAATACTATGGCGACTGATTTCAGCCATACAAACAGCACGCACCGGCTGAATGTGCGCCGCAGATGAAACAGGCAGAACACAGCCGTTGCCAGCACCATGATTTCCAGCGAGATCATATGCGTTTGCAGCAGCATTCCAAAAGCAATTACCATCTCTGTGCAGGCCACACCCGCCTGCTTTTTTGTCGGCTCCTTCCTTCCATACAGCAAGCAGAGTGCTGCGGGGATCAGCGGCAAAAACGCCATGGCTGTGTACTCCCCCACTGCAGCACGCCAATAAAGATTCTGCAACCGATAGGGGTTCAGCAAATATAAAACACTGCCCAGCAATGCTGTTTTATTATGGCTGAACATCTGACGAAAACTATAAAACGCAATACCTGCCGTCAGCATTTGCACGGCCAACACATACAGATGGTAAGACAGTTGTACGCTCACACCCAATGTACGCAAAGCTGCCGGGAAATACAGGCACAGTTCCCCGTAAAACAGCGAAGGTGCATACCCATACCCATTTTTTGCCTGACTGTAGATCCTTACCGGGAACTGTCCGGATTTCAGCCCTTGGGCAATTCCCTCAATGCGGGAAAGATGGAAATGGATATCGTCGCCAAAAATACCTACGCCCTGCATCAGCACAGGCATACTGGCCAGCAGCACAGCACCGCCCAACAGGAAAAGACACCCACGCAAATCCGCATTTCGGATTGCCAGCGGACTGGTCGGCAAAAACAGCAACAGCAGCAGATCCAGAAAAAACGCTGCCAGCAGCCATCCCAATACACGCACCCAGGCATAGACCCTATCCTGCTGTATCGTCACTTTGCCAAGCGTGAAAACGCCACCGCCATCATAGGCCACCAGACGGATCGTCTTGTTTGTATAACGCACATTCAGTACAACGGTATCATGCGTCCGCCCCACTGCAAAAAGCTCACGTTCGCCCGTCACTACCATTGCGTCATCTGCCATAAAATAAACGCCGGCATGGGATTCCTGCTCGTCTTTATTTTGCGTCGGTACAAAATTATAGTCTGCTTCGATTTTATAGTGCCCCGCCGACAACCTCAGCTGGGATGTACGCAGAATGCTTTCTTCCTCGGCTGGTTCTACTGCACCAATGCGGCCCTCCTCGTCATAGTCGATCGTTGCATTTTTTGCTATGACTTCCCACTGATCCGGCATGATCTCATAGTTCGCTGCTGGCTGCACAGCCTGTGCAAGCGTAAATCCAATAATGGCAAGCTCAACCGCCAGCAGAACCATGGCTGCTTTTGATTTGCGCAGAAAGGACCAAATCTTTTTCATCTTTTCTTTTATCCTTTCTCCGGCTGATCTTTTCTCTTACCTTTGCACTTTTTTCTGCGTATTATCAGCAGCACCCCTACCAGCGTCACCAGGCTTACCACATCCGCCGCAAGCCAGCGCTTGGGTTCGCGGTAGGTTACGCGGATGGTGCCGGTATAGTTGGCGGGGACAGTGACACCGACCAGGCCGTTGGCGGTCTTAAAGGCGGTGCCGGGCCCCTCGATCACCGTGTAGCCGGGGTAGTACAGCAGCGGCAGTTCGGCGTGCTGGTCCTGGCCGGTCGTTTCGGCGCAGGTCAGCGTGGTTATGCCGTCGGCCTGCTCAATGGACGTCACTTCCACCGTCGTGACCGGCACGGTGCTTTCGTAGCCGTTCTGCGTCTCGTGCGCACCGTCCGGCAGATAAAGGCCGTCAAAATACCAGCCTATGTTGAATTTTTTGTACTCCGAATAGATCAGCTGCCCGCCGTCGCCCAGGTAGGCGGTGTCGGCCTGCTGGTCGCGGAAGAAAAGCGCCGCGCCAAAAACCGACACGCCCAAAAGCAGCACAGCCACCGGCCGGGCATAGCCGGTACGGCGCAAGGCCGACAGGCCGCACGCTGCCGCCAGCACCAGCAGCACCGTTGCCAGCGAGAGATACCGCCCCGGGAACTGGATGGCCACCAGAATGCGCCCCACAACCGGGATGCGCCCCACGGCCTGCCAGGGGAAGGTGTTCGTGCTCATCCAGCAGGCCAGCGCCGCAAAGCCCACGGCCCACAGGCCCACGCGGATATCCTTGCGGTTCACGCCCTCCGGCTGCGCATCGCGCTCCCGCAGGGTCAGCCAGCACCACAGCAGCACAAAGCCGCCCGCCAGCAGTTCCGGCCCCAGGTTGTTGTGGTTTTTCGGCCAACCGAACAGCTCGGCAATACGCAGGCCGCAGTTTTTCACGATCTGGCCGCCGTTTTCGGGGCTGCCGGTGTACATATTATTGTAATCGCCGCTCAGCATCAGAGTCAGGAACGGCAGCAGGAACCACAGGTTCAGCAGCACGGTCAGCGCCGCGGCCTTGAGCCAGGTAAGCAGCACCGGCTTTGTAAACGTGCGGCGCAGATGCAGCAGGCAGAACACCGCCGTTGCCAGCACGGTCATTTCCAACGAGAGCAGGTGCACTTGCAGCAGCATACCAAAGCCCACGACCAGTTCGGCGCAGGCCTTGCGCGCACGGCGGCGGGTCAGCGGTTTTTTATCGTACAGCTCGTACAGCGCGGCCGGGATCAGCGGCAAAAACGCCATGGCTGTGTACTCCCCCACCGCACTGAGCCAGTAAATTTTGTACAGGTGGTAGGTGGACAGCATGTACAGGGCACTGCCTACCAGCGCTGTTTTGTTTTGCTTAAAGATCTGCCGCAGGCTGAAAAACGCGACGCCTGCCGTCAGCAGCTGAACTGCCAACAGGTAGGTGTGGTATGCCCCCTGCACGCTCATGCCCAGCAGGCGCAATACCGCCGGGAAATACAGCAGCAGTTCACCATAAAACAACGACGGTGCATAGCCGTAGCCATCCTTTGCCATGCTGTAAACACGCACCGGGAACTGCCCTTCCCGCAGGCCGTTGGCGATGCCCTCGATGCGGGAAAGGTGGAATGACCAGTCCGCGCCGTTGGCTGCGCCGCCGTTTGTCAGGGCCGGGGCGCAGGTCAGCACGGCCATCGCGCACAGTACCCACAGGCAGGCGCACAGTTCGCTGTCGGCCAGCCGCAACGGGCTGCCGGGCACAGTCAGCAGCAAAAAGGCGTCCAGCAGCACAAACAGCACCAGCCAGCCCGCCGCGCAGGCCCCTGCATACAGCATGTCCTGCTCGATACGCACAGTGCCCAGCGTAAAGATGCCGCCGTCGTTGTGCGCCACCAGGCGGACGGTCTCGCTGTCGTCGCTGACATTCAGGGTCATGGTATCCTGCTGCTTTTTCACGTCGATGCACGGTTTTTCGCCCGTCACGGTGCCCGCCTCGGCCGAGGTAAAGTACAGGCAGGAGCGCCGCTCGACGCCGCCCTCCCACACGCTGGGCACATAGCGGTAGTCCAGCGTGACGGTGTAATGCCCTTTGGGCAGGGTCATGGGCGGGGTTTGCAGGATATCCTCGCCATCGGTCATTTCGGTAACACCGATGCGGCCATCCTCGTCATAGTCGATTTTTGACTCTTGGGCGATGCTCTCCCACTGGTCGGCGGTAAAGGTATACGCAGCCGCCGGGCGCAGCGCCGCCGCCAGGGCAAAAGCGACGACCAGCAGCTGCACCACTAAAATCAGTTTTACCCCTACCTGCTCCCTAAAATATGTCAACAGTTTTTTCATCTGTTTTATCCTTTCGCGGGGCGTGCTTTTGCCGCAGCCCTGGATTTCTTTTTTCGAATTGCCAACACAGCAATCCCCAGCGCCGTTATTGCGCTTACCCCATTTGCCAAAAGCCAGCATTTCGGTTCGCGGAATGCTACCTGGATCGTGCCGCTGTAATTGGCGGGCACGGTAACCCCCACCAACCCGTTGACCGTCTTAAAAGTGGTGCCAGGGCCTTCCACCACCTTGTAGCCTGGGTAGTATACCAATGGCAATTCGGCGTGCTGGTTCTGTCCGGTCATTTCACTACAGGTCAGGGATGTCACACCGTCTTCCTGGGTAATGGATTCCACCGTTACTGTAGTCACCGGTTCTCCCTCGTCAAAGCCATCCCATGTCTGGATAATTTCGCTGGGCAAATACAGGCCATCGTAGTACCAACCAACATTTGTATAATCGTCTGCATAGATCAGCTGGCTTGCGTCGCCGAGATACTTTTCACTGATCGTTGGCAGATAACCACTGTAGAACAGCATCACGCCAGCCAGCGTTACCGCCAGCAGCATAGCACCCATGTTTTTGGCTGCCGCGCGGCGCTGCAAGTAAGAAAGTGTGCAACAGGTCGCCAGCAGCAAAGCAGGGATTGCCAATGCCATACAGCGCCACGGGAACTGAATCTTCAGCAGCATGCTGCCCAGCACCGGTACATGCAGCAGGTCATTCCACGGGAAGATACTCGTGCTCATAAAGCAACTCAGCACACCGAGGGTTGTACTCCACAGCCCCAAGCGGCGCTCACGGTCTGTCATTTCTTTCCCGGCCAGGATGCAAAGCAGGAAACATGCCGTCCCCAAAAACAGTGCCAGTCCGATTCCCTGCGCTTCAGCGTCCAGACCGAGCAGGCCAGCAAACGACGAGCCCCATTTTTGCAAATTCAGAGCATCCGCTCGGTTCAGTTCCTGCATCACGTCGTAATCTCCGCTCAGCATCAGGGTCAGCAGCGGCACCAGAAACCAAGCGTTTAGTGCCGCCACCATACCGACAGCAGCCGCCCAGACAGAAAAGACACGCTTGGTAAAGGTACGCCGCAGATTGCACAGGCAGAACAACGCACATAGCAGCGTAACCAGTTCCAACGTAAGCAGGTGCGTTTGCAGCAGCATACTAAATGCCAGTGTCAGTTGCCACCACGCCTTGCGGGCCTGTTGCTTTGTTGGCGGGGTCGTGCCATACAGCAGGCAGAGCGCCGCTGGGATCAGCAGCAAGAAGGCCTGGGCTGCATACTCACCCACCGCCATGCGGATGTAAATGTTATGCAGGTGATACGGTACCAACATGTATAAGGCACTGCCCGCCAATGCAATTTTCCGGCTGCCAAAAATCTGGCGCAGGGCATAAAATGTAACATAGGCCGTTACAAACAACACCGCAAAAGCATAGATATGGTAAGCCTGCTGCACACTGACGCCCAACAAGCGCAACGCTGCCGGAAAATACAGTAAAATTTCGCCATAAAACAAAGACGACGCATACCCGTAACCGTCCTTTGCCTGGGTATAAATGCGCACAGGGAACTGACCTTCCCGCAGGCTGTTGGCAATACCCTCGATGCGGGAAAGATGAAACACCCAATCATGGCCGCTCAAACCACCGCCATCAAGCAGCATTGGCACAAAGGTCAGCAGTGTGATGGTAAGCAGTGCCAGCAGACAGGCCATTTTCTTTTTGGGTTCGGCATCGATGCCGCAAGCAGCCCGCACAAAGGCCAGCATCAATGCATCCATTACCGCAAAGCAAAGTGCCCAGCCCAGCACGCACACCATGGCGTACCGCATATCCTGCCGTATCTGCACATTTCCCAGGGTGAAGATGCCGCCATCGTTATGCGCCACCAGTCGCACGATGCTGGCATTCTGCCGCACATTCAGCACCACGGTGTCTTGCTGGCGGTCAATGTTCAAAGCCGCTTCTTCGCCGGTCACCGTCAGCGGTTCGTCGGATTTTAGATATAGACAGGAATGGTGTTCCCGCCCGGATGCCAGACGACCAGGAATGTAGTTATAGTCCAGCGTGACGGTGTAATGCCCTTTGGGCAGAGTCATGGGCGGGGTTTGCAGGATATCCTCGCCATCGGTCATTTCGGTAACACCGATGCGGCCATCCTCGTCATAGTCGATTTTTGACTCTTGGGCGATGCTCTCCCACTGGTCGGCGGTAAAGGTATACGCAGCCGCCGGGCGCAGCGCCGCCGCCAGGGCAAAAGCGACGACCAGCAGCTGCACAGCCAACAGCCCCAGCACAGCCGGTTTACGCAGGTAAGCTTGTATTTTTTCTTTCATAGCGGTAAAGTTTCCTTACATCCATACTTTTATAGTTTCTACTATACCATTTTTCGTGTATTTTCTCAACTAAAAAAAGCGGGAGCCTGCTTATCACAGACTCCCGCTTTGTGGGTCAAAATAGTAAAGTTTTTCGCCAGGCCTTTTTTCAAAAAGGCCGCGTTCCTTATCAGCCCTCGATGATACTCTTGCCAGTCATTTCCTCAGGGACGGGCAGACCGATATAGGGCAGCATGGTCGGGGCGATATCCGCCAGGCAGCCGCCCTCGCGCAGCTTCACATCGCCAGCACCGATGACCGCGAACGGCACCACATTGGTGGTGTGGGCGGTGAACGGAGAGCCATCGGGGTTCTTCATCTTCTCGGCGTTGCCGTGGTCGGCGGTCAGGAATACCACGCCGCCCGCGTTCAGCACAGCATCGGTCACTTCGCCCACGCACTTGTCGACGGCCTCGACCGCCTTGACAGCTGCTTCAAACACGCCGGTATGGCCGACCATGTCGCAGTTGGCGAAGTTCAGGATGATAACATCATACTTGCCGCTCTCGATGCGGGCCTTGCACTCGTCGGCAACCTCGTAGGCGCTCATCTCGGGTTTGAGGTCGTAGGTGGCAACCTTCGGGCTGGGGATGACCTTGCGGTCCTCACCCTCGCAGGGCTGCTCGACGCCGCCGTTGAAGAAGAAGGTCACGTGGGCGTACTTCTCGGTCTCGGCAATGCGCAGCTGGGTCTTGCCGTGGGCAGCCAGGTACTCGCCCAGGGTGTTCTTCAGCTCGACCGGCGGGTAGGCCACTTCGCAGTTGGGCATGGTGGCATCGTACTCGGCCATGCAGACATAGTTTACATGCTTGCGGCCGCCGCGGCGCTCGAAGCCGGTAAACGCATCGTCGCAGAAGATGCGGGTCATCTGGCGGGCACGGTCGGGGCGGAAGTTCATGAAGATGACGGTGTCGCCATCCTGCACGCGGCCGCCCTCGCAGGTGACAACAGGCACAACGAACTCGTCGGTCACATCGGCAGCATAGCTGGCCTCGATAGCCTCGGCAGCGTTGGCGGCATGGTTGCCCTCGCCATACACAAAGGCAGCGTAGGCTTTTTCCTCGCGGTCCCAGTTGTTGTCACGGTCCATGGCGTAGTAACGGCCGGAGACAGAGGCGATCTTGCCGATGCCCAGCTCATCCAGCTTGGCCTGCAAGTCGGCCAGGAAGCCCTTGCCGCTGTGGGGGTCGGTGTCACGGCCGTCCATAATGCAGTGCAGGTACACTTCCTTGGCACCCATGTGCTTGGCCATTTCCAGCACGCCGTACCAGTGGTCGGCATGGCTGTGGACGCCGCCGGTGCCGACCAGGCCCATCAGGTGGATGGCCTTACCGGCGTCGATGGCAGCCTTCATATTCTTGACCAGCACAGGGTTCTTGAGCATCTCGCCGTCCTTGATGGACTTGGTGATGAGGGTCAGCTGCTGGTAGACGATGCGGCCAGCGCCCATGTTGGTGTGGCCGACTTCCGAGTTGCCCATCTGGCCGTCCGGCAGGCCGACAGCCATGCCGCTGGCCTGGATAGTAGTCATGGGATAGTTGGCAAAGATCTTGTCCAGGTTGGGCTTATTGGCGGCGGCCACGGCGTTGCCGTAGGTTTCCTCCGGCGTCCAGCCGAAACCGTCCATGATGCAGAGCATTACAGGTTTTTTAGACATAAATGGTAGACTCCTTTAATCGGGTAGATAACGGCTCCCTCTGTGAGGGAGCTGTCAGCGCAGTTGACTGAGGGAGAGAAGCATGGGCAAACGCCCAGCCCCGTGAGGCGCTCTAACCCCCCCGCACTCGGCGGAGCCCCCACTAACAGGGGGGCGAAGACGCCACATGGGTAAGACGCCCTGTGGGGGGCGTAAACGAGGATGGGCAACTGGTCGGCCTTCAGGGAAGCGCCGCCGATCAGGCCGCCGTCAACATCGGGCTTGCCCAGCAGTTCTTCGGCATTCTTGGCGTTCATGCTGCCGCCGTACTGGACGGTCAAAGCCTGGGCGGCGTCCTCGCCGTACAGCTCACCGACGACCTTGCGGATAGCGGCGCAGACTTCCTGTGCCTGGTCGGCGGTAGCGGTCTTGCCGGTGCCAATGGCCCAGATGGGCTCGTAGGCGATGACAACGTTCTTCAGCTCGTCAGTGGTCACGCCGTTCAGGGCAATCTTGACCTGCATGCGGACCAGCTCTTCGGTGACGCCCTGCTCACGCTGGGCCAGGCTCTCGCCGACGCAGATGATGGGCTTCAGGCCGCCAGCCAGGGCTGCCTTGGCGCGCTTGTTGACGGTTTCGTCGGTCTCGGCAAAATACTGGCGGCGCTCACTGTGGCCGACAACGACGTACTCGACGCCCAGGTCGGTCAGCATATCGGCGCTGATCTCGCCGGTGTAAGCGCCGGACTTCTCAAAGTGGACGTTCTCGGCACCGACATGGATGTTGGTGCCCTTGGTCTTGGCAACAGCCGTGACCAGATCGGTAAACGGCACGCAGATCACGACCTCACAGCCAGCGTCCTTGACAGCGGGGATCAGGGCGTCGATCAGCTCGGCGGCCTCGGTGGCGGTCTTATTCATCTTCCAGTTACCGGCAATGATTGCCTTGCGGTTCTGCTTATCCATGATAGTTGCTCCTTTATTTCATATATCTCTCAAACAACAACGGGCGCAGCGGCTCTGCCGCCGCGCCCTGCGGGTTACAAATTAAGCTTTCTGGATCACGGCGATGCCGGGCAGCTCCTTGCCCTCGAGGTACTCGAGAGAAGCGCCGCCGCCGGTGGAGATGTGGGTCATCTTGTCGCCCAGGCCCATCTGCTGGACAGCTGCTGCGCTGTCGCCGCCGCCGATAACAGTGGTAGCGTCGCTCTCAGCCATAGCCTTGGCAACAGCCAGGGTGCCGGCAGCCAGGGTCGGGTTCTCGAACACGCCCATGGGGCCGTTCCAGACAACAGTCTTGCTGGCCTTGACGGCGTCAGCAAACAGCTTCATGGTCTCGGGGCCGATGTCGCAGCCTTCCTGGTCAGCCGGGATAGCATTGACGGGGACGATGACGGTCTCGACGGGAGCGTCGATGGGATCGGGGAAGTCCTTGATGCAGGCAGCATCGACGGGCAGCAGCAGCTTAACGCCCTTTTCCTCAGCCTTGGCCATCATTTCCTTGCAGTAATCCAGCTTGGAGTCGTCGCACAGGCTCTTGCCGATCTCGTAGCCCTGAGCCTTCAGGAAGGTGTAGGCCATGCCGCCGCCGATGATCAGGGTGTCGACCTTCTCGAGCAGGTTGGAGATGACGTTCAGCTTATCAGCGACCTTGGCGCCGCCCAGGATGGCGGTGAAGGGACGCTCAGGATCGTTGACGGCGTTGCCGAGGTACTTGATCTCCTTTTCCATCAGGTAGCCGACAGCGGTATCCTTGATGTAGTCGGTAACACCGGCGGTAGAGCAGTGGGCGCGGTGGCAGGAGCCGAAAGCGTCGTCCACGTAAGCGTCAGCCAGGCTGGCCAGATCCTCGCTGAAAGCAGGCTCGTTCTTGGTCTCTTCCTTGCGGAAGCGGGTGTTTTGCAGCAGCACAACATCGCCGTTACCCATGGTGGCAACAGCAGCCTTGGCGTTCTCGCCGACAACGGTGTCGTCGTCAGCAAAGGTGACGGGCTGGCCGAGCTTCTCGCTCAGGCGGACAGCAACGGGGGCCAGGCTGAACTTAGCCTCGGGGCCGTTCTTCGGCTTGCCCAGGTGGCTGCACAGGATGACCTTGGCGCCATCATTGATCAGCTTTTTGATGGTCGGCAGGGCCGCGTTGATGCGGTTGTCGTTGGTGATGACGCCGTCCTTCATCGGAACGTTGAAGTCGCAGCGAACCAGCACGCGCTTGCCGGCGTAATTTTCATCGTCAATGGTCTTTTTACCCAAACCCATAGTAAAGCTCCTCTCGGTATTACACATTGTTATGGGGGCGCACCGCGCCCAATACCCATATTATAAACATAAAAGCGGATTTACGCAAGTGTTTTTGATATATTTTTAACCAATGGTTCACATCTGCCCAGCTATTGACGCCGCCCGCCGGGTGTGATAGGATAAGGCCAGGCGTTGTGTTTTCGTAGTATTTGCATTTTTCCCCGCTGATACTGCCGTTTTTGGCAGGGCGGGTCACTTTTTTACAGGGAGGGTTAGTTTATGCTAACACAATATCTGCCTGGCATCCTGATCCCGTTTGCCGGTACCACGCTGGGCGCCGCCTGCGTGTTTTTTATGAAGGAAACGCTGCACGAGGGTGTGCAGCGCGCTTTAACTGGTTTTGCTGCCGGGGTCATGGTGGCCGCGTCGATCTGGAGCCTGCTGATCCCGGCGATGGAGCAGGCCGAAAACCTGGGGCGGCTGGCGTTTTTCCCCGCCGCCATCGGGTTTTGGCTGGGCATCGGCTTTTTGCTGCTGCTCGATGTCGCCGTGCCGCACTTGCACCAGGGTGCTGACGAACCGGAGGGTCCGCACAGCGGCTTTTCCCGCACAACGATGCTGGTGCTGGCCGTCACGCTGCACAATATTCCCGAGGGTATGGCCGTCGGCGTGGTGTATGCGGGCTACTTAACGGGCAGCGCGTCCATCACGGCGATGGGGGCGCTGGCGCTGTCCCTTGGCATCGCCATACAGAACTTCCCCGAGGGGGCCATTATCTCGATGCCGCTGAAAGCCGAGGGCATGAGCCGAGGCCGGGCCTTCTGGGCCGGTGCGCTGTCCGGTGCGGTCGAGCCGGTCGGCGCGCTGTTCACCATCTGGGCCGCCGGGCTGGTCGTGCCCGCCCTGCCGTATCTGCTCAGCTTTGCCGCCGGGGCCATGATCTATGTCGTGGTCGAGGAGCTTATCCCCGAAATGTCGCAGGGCGAGCACTCCAACATCGGCACGCTCTGCTTCGCGCTGGGTTTCAGCGTCATGATGGTGTTGGACGTGGCGCTGGGGTAAAAGCATCAAGACCTTTCTGCCAAGCTGAAGGAAGCAGTCACCGTAAGGCAGGCGGGGCCGCCGGGCCGCAATTCTTATTTTTCCAGCACCGATACAAAATAGAACTTCTTATCCAACAAATTTCCCACAACACCGGCCAGTCGGCCATAGGTCAGCGCGGCAACGACCGTGCCGATGCCAACCCCCTTCAGCGTGCCGGTGCCCGCCACCGTAAGGACCGCCGCCACACCAACGCAGGTCAAATCCATCGTGGTTTTCACCTTCGGGTAGGGCTTCTTGATAATCTCCGCCAGATCGCGCGCAAACAGGTCAGTCGGGATAATAGGCAGCTTGCAGCGGTTGGACAGTGCAATGCCCAGCGCGACGATCGGACAGCTGATCACAAAGTAGAAGATCCGCCAGCCCCAGCCAAACGGCAGGCAGGGCAGCCACGCGCCAAACACATCCAGCAGCTTGCCGAAGAAAAAGCCCACCACAAAGCTGAACAGATACGACGGCACAAACCGCTTGCGCAGCACCATCAGCGTAATGACCAGCACGCCTTGGAACAGATACGTCCAGGTGCCCAGCGTAAAAAATGGGAACACCAGCGACACCGCATATGGGAAGCTTGACACCGGCGAGATGCCCAGCCCCGCATACACCGTCATGGCCACCGCAAAGCTGTTGACCAGCACCGCCAGCGCAAGGGCCAGTTCGCCCCGCACGGTAATTTTGTTTTTTGTCTCCATCGTTTTTCTTCCCTTTCGCAATGCGCAATATGGTCTCACTATACGCCAATTTTGGGGGCATGGCAAGCGTTATTTGTTTGCCAAACGGCTGGCCTTCATTTTCTGCGCAAAGCGTCCAGTATGCAACACCATGTTGCTTTTCTGCCCAGTTTAGCGTATAATACCTGTAAATCATCAGGAAAGGAATTTTCCCCTATGACGGCACCCAAAACCGACCGCCGCATCCTGCGTACCCGCGCCCTGCTGCGCCAGGCCCTGGCCGAACTGATGCAGGAGAAAAACGCCGGCGACATCACCGTAAAAGAGCTGGTTGCCCATGCCAATGTGAACCGCTCGACCTTTTACCTGCACTATACCGACATTGACCAGATGCTTGCCGCAGTCGAAGCCGAGCTGCTTGACCGCATCGAGGCCGCCGTGCAGGCACACCCCATCGACCCGCGCCAGGCGCAGATCTTCCCGCTGGTGGGGGACCTGTTTGCCATGATGGCCGAAAACCGCGAGATCTGCGCTGCGCTGCTGGGCCCGCACGGCGACATGGCCTTTTTGCTGCAAATCGAGGGTATCCTCTCCCGCTACAGCCTGCAAGTGCTGGCCGACGCCTACCCGGAGCACCGGGCCGAGCTGGACAGCGGGTATTCGTTCTGCCTGTCCGGCTGCGTGGGGCTGATCAAAAACTGGCTCCGGGCCGAGGAACCTGCCCCTCCCGAGGTGATAGCCCAGCGCACCTACCGGCTGATCCATAACGCCATGCGCGGCCTTTGCCCGGGGGTAGAAGCATGAAGAAAAAGCTGCAACCCGCGCTGACGCTTTTGCAGCATTACATGGCGCAGGACATGACCGTCTACGCCGGGCACGCCACCCTGTTTTTGCTGACGGCGTTTTTCCCGCTGCTGATGTGGCTGCTGGTGGTTGTCAACACACTGCCCGGCTTTACCGTCGAGGGCGTAGTCGAACTGTTTTTCCGCTTTCTGCCCGACCTGCCTGTCATCCGTGACACCATCGCCGGGTTGATCATCAGCATGAACGAAAACTCCAACACCTTTGTGGCATCGCTGGCCGTTATCACCACGCTGGTTTCGGCCTCCAGCGGCATGGCAGCGATTCAAAAAGGGCTGCAAAAATTAACGCCCGGCTCCCGCCGCACGATGCTGGACCGCCTGTGGGCTGTGGTGTACACCTTTGCGTTTTTGTGGCTGCTGCTCATCGTGCTGTTCTGCCAGAACCTCAGCCCGCTGCTGCACTGGGCGCTGAGTCTGCTGCCCTGGCTTTCGCAAAACCGACTGTTTCTCAAGCTGCGCAGCCTGATGAGCTTCAGCGCGCTGGCAGCGTTCGGCCTGTCGATCCTGACCTTTGTGCTGATCTACACCTTTGTGCCGGGCGGGCACCGCCGCATCCGGGACCAGCTGCCCGGCGCGCTGTTTACGGCGGTCGTCTGGTTCGTTTTCTCCTCGATCTTCACTTATTACATCCGCACCTCGTGGAAGCTGTCTTACATCTACGGCTCACTGACCTCGATCATTCTGGTCATTTTATGGCTGAATGTCAGCATCAACGTCATGTTTTTGGGCGCGGGCATCAACGCCATGCGTCCTGCCAATAAAACCGCCGATTGACCTTTGGCCGGTGCCGTGTTACACTGTGTATGGCCTCTACATTTTTAATAAGGAAAGCTGGAGAAACCATGAAAACGGAACGTCCCACTGCGCGCCGCATCTTGGGTATGGTGATTGGCATCGTCATCATCTCACTGGGCATTGCAATTTTTAAGCAGTCCCACCTTGGCAATGACTCGATCACCGCCATGAACATCCGCTTGTCTGAACTGCTGGGCATCTCGCTTGGCGTGCAAAACATCTGCACCAACTTGGTATTTTTGGTGGTCGAGTTTATCTGGGGCCGCAAGTACATCGGTTTGGGCACCCTGGTCAACGGCCTGGGCTGCGGGTTTATCATCAGTTTTTTCTACGATATCATCGCCGCCTGGTTCGGCCCGGCTGAACAGCTGCCTGTGCAGCTGCTGTGGGTCGTGATCGCGGTGCCGGTCACGGCATTTGGCTGCTCGCTGTATCAGACGGCGGATTTGGGCGTTGCGCCGTATGATTCTCTGGCGCTGGCCCTGCGTGACCACCTGCACAAGCCGTATTTCGGCTGCCGCGTCTTTACCGATGCGCTCTGTGCGCTGGTCACATTCCTGCTCGGCGGCCTCGTCGGCATCGGCACTCTGGTCTGCGCCTTCGGCCTCGGACCGTTTATCCAGTTTTTCAATGGTGCCTTTTCTGAGAAAGTTCTGCGGTATAAGCCGGTTGAAACAGCGTAAAATTTTGTTTTACTACCCCCAACGGGCGTCACCGCCTTGCGGTGACGCCCGTAAAACTACAAACAAACGAATCACATAACGATCTCAAACACCGCAATCACCAGCGGCATCGTCACAATCGACAACAGCGTCGTCAGCACGTATAACGCGCCGGATTCCTCCATATCGCGGTCATATAACTGCACCATCGAGTTCAGCGCCGAGCATACCGGCGTGATGCCGGACAAAAATACCGTCATCAAAATTGCCTTTCCGTCGGGGATCCAGGTCTGCGCTTTCAGCAGCCACAGCAGTCCCAGCGTCACCATCGGATACAAAATCAGCCGCAGAAACACCGTCAAATAATACCGCGGCGTCAGCACCAGCTTTTTCAGCGAACAAGACGCAATCGCCATACCGGCCAGCAGCATGCCCAGCGGGCCGATCATGTTGCCCACACTCGAGATCGTGCTCACCAGCCCCGCCGGCAGCGAAATATGCAGTGCAAACAGCAGCGCCGCCACCACAATGGCAATCAGGTTCAGGTTGGTCACGATCTTTTTCAGGTCAAAGCCCTTGTCGCCCCGCAGCACCGTGCAGCAGTGCGTCCACAAAAGCACCAGCTGCACAATGATGAACCCGCAGGAATACACCACGTACTTGCTGCCCATCGTGGCCAGCAAAAGCGGGATGACCAGCGCTGACGCATTGGAATAAATCACGGCACAGCGCTCAATCACATCCAGCTTCAGCGGCTTGCGCAGCAGCGCCGTCAATGCCAGAAACAACACATGGATGATGCCTGCCACCACAAACGAGTACACAATGCCGGTGCGCACCTCGGGCGTGTTGTCGATCTGGAATGCGTTGATGATCATGCACGGCATGACCATGTATACCATAATGACCGATAATACCCGGCTGTCCTCCGGCTTCAGCAGTCCCAGCCGGACCGCCAGATACCCCATCAACAAAATCAGAAATAGCTGCGCGATCTTTTCCGCCAGCAGAATACTGATCGACATACACTTTCCCTCCTCGATTCTTCTGCCATACTATCACACTTTGCGCGTCTTCGCAAGCACACAATCAACGGGAGAGGCTGCGGCCCCTCCCGTTGGTTTATTCCACTGGTTCGTCTGCTTCGGTTGCCGCGGCGGCGTCCGGCAGGCAGGCTTCCGCTGCCCGCTTGCAAAATCGTGCCATCTGCGCTATGCTTGCCTTATCACTTGTATAGAAGTGAGGAC
>ENA-UOIY01000580-UOIY01000580.1-human-gut-metagenome-genome-assembly--contig:-P114-NODE-580-length-58082-cov-103.465490_pt1 | contig 58082 bp, 57 predicted proteins | sample MGYA00242335_ERZ723882 | MGnify/ENA metagenome assembly ERZ723882
CAGTATAGCATATCTGGTAAGACGGTTAAAGTGTTTTACTAGATTTTAGTATCAGGAAAGCATCCATATATCCGGAATATCCAGCTGAAATGTCAACAATCCCGAATTTGATAAAGTTCTCACAGGCATTATGGACGATAGTTCCTTTGTCCGCCGCTGCATTGAGCGTTCTGGCATCCACTCTGGAGTAAATGAAGCTGGACAGCGGCTGCATGATTTTCGTTACGCTTGGGAGTTCCATCCCGCGCAGCGTGTAAATGTGCTTCTGTTCCTCAAATTCAAGTTCAGGGAACTGAGGGATTTCAATCTTCGCATTCATCATTGCCACCTGCCACACTCTTGACGGCTCCGTACTTTTTCAGAAGGATCTCTGGAGCAGCCTCTACGAAACAATCTTCGTGATAGTGATCTCCGTTGAAAACGACTTGATCGTCACCCTCACAAATCGGATCACAGCAAAACTTGCACTTGCAGATCTCAGCAGGTTCTGGCGGCTCTAGGCCGAAGCTGACGTTGTACGGCATCTATTCATCTCTCCAATCGCTTTAATTCCAGCCCACATGGCATGGTTTCCAAGTTCGCATTTGAAAAGCAGTGGGAAATAGTCGGGGCCTTTTCTGAGGTAGACAAGCTTTTTCATTGTGTAGGCAAGCACTTCTCCGACTTCATCGGGCTCAAAGCGAATGTGCTTTTCTTCTTCCACTGCATGCACAATGTTGATAATCTGCGCCTTAACCGAAGGATCCATCTAACGTCATCTCCCCTGCAATCCCCTGTTCGATCAGGTCCTCCATATAGTTGATGATTGATCTGCTGTATTTACTGCTGTAGTATCCCTGTTTCCACAAGCGGGACGCGCCCGTTTCACCGCAGTTGTACGCCATAAGCGCCAGGTTGTAATCGTCATATTTGTGAACAAAGCCGCTGATTATGTATGTACCGGCGTAAATATTGTCGGCAGGGTCATCCGCAATGTCATCAACGTCAAGATATGCAAGGTCCTCACAGACCCACTCAAAGTTAATGCTTGCAACCTGCATGAGTCCATAACATTCGGCGTTGTAGGCAGTCTCACAAAAGCTGCTTTCCTTCCAGATCATTGCGATCACAAGCGCATACGGAACATCAAACTGCTCTGCTGCATCTCTGGCCGTCATCTGTAAATCGTATGAAAGAGGGATTTCGTCGCTCAGATAGCCTTCACGCAGGAGATCATCAGTTTCATCGTATCCATCCTCAGCCGGGAGTGCTTCCGTATGCTCAAATAAAGCGTCGCTGGGTTCTGCCAGTTCAACAAGCGTGTACTCGGTGTCTTCCGCATCAGGCATTCTATACACCTCGTACTGTCCGACGTTTTTATTCTCCGTTTCCAGCGACGAAAACTCTTCATTCGTTTTGATAATCCCGCACGCTTTGAGTGATGCAGCAACGCTCGAATATAAGAGCATGGCAGAAACAATCATCAGTACGACGATGCTTACAGCAGAAAGAACGGTTTTCATCTGTCTGCGAAATTTCTTCATCTGTTATTGCCCTCCCTGTCGCAGTCTGTCATAACTTGTGACCCCAGCATTTTAAGTTCGGTTGCCGCCAGGATAATCTTGTCGGCGTACTCAAGGATTTCTTTCAGACTTGGAATCTCGTCTTCCGAGATCTCGCCGTCTTCTGCAATGGAAATCAGTTCTCTCTTCACATCTTCGAGTTTTCCGGGATCAAGAAGGTTGATCAGTTTCAGCGTCGTCCTCTCAACCGGTGTCATCATCGTCGCAATCGGATAGTTGCATCCAATCGGACATTCGTTTTTACAGTACGCTCCAAGAAGATACGGAGCGTTATACAAGTCTGCCATAAGCACAACCAGATCGACCGGTACGCATTTGTGAAGGCCAAGTTCGATGTTTTTCACAGTGTCAACGGACACCCCAAGCGCTTCAGCAGCGCCTTCTCTGCTGCTGAGGCTGCCATTCCATTTTGCTGCTTCTATTCGGGCTTGGTAATACACATTACCTGCCGCTTTCGTAGCACCACGTCCCATTTTTATTCCCTCGCCTTTCTGCTAGAATAAGTGCATAGATAAGACATGATTTCATTCAGAGATAATGAGATTGACCGTTCTGAAATCAAGGTTGAAAATTAAACAGCCATGCCAGCGCGGCCCATGCTGGAACGGCCTTTCTTCAGTTGGCCGCCAAGAAATATCTCGTTGAAGTCATCAAGATCCAGCCCAAGTTTTTCAGATACCAGAATTGCTTCGCTGATTGAGAAAGGAACTTCTCCGCTTTCCTTCTTGGTATACGAAGAAGTGGACCTGTTTATAAGTTCTGCCATCTGCTGCTGACTGTATCCGAGCGTGATCCGTCTGCCTTTGATGATTCTCGTTCCTTCAATCCCCAGTGTCTCCATATGTCTCCTCCTTCCTTTTATGGAATCTATATACTAATCGTAGCATACCCGACCTGGTTGTCAATAATTTAATTACGTTAATATATAATATTTTTGCAATTATGCGTAAATGAGTTGACGCTTCTGAAAAACTCATGTATTATAAAAACGAGGTGTTACTATGTTGAAACAAGAAATGGTTGGGAAAACATTTTCCACGAGGCTGTCAGAAGTGATGCAGCAGCGAGGTCTGACGATTCTTGATCTCTATATGAAATCAGGCGTAAATCAGGCAACGCTTTGCCGATATCTGAACTACAACAAATATAAGATTCTGCCTTCCCTTACAAATCTGTGTGCAATCGCAAGCACCTTGAATGTCTCGATTGACTGGCTCCTTGGCAACTATGATCGATGTGATTATATTCCTGCAACTCAGGAAAACCTGAATCTGCTCTTTGCCTACAATGTTGCATCTGAATCAGACAAAAGCATCATTGACCTGATCATAAAAAAGTATCAGGAAGAGAAGGTGCAGAAATGAGTGTGGGCCATTTTGCATCAGCGCCTTCGGAGAAGTTCATTTCTTCTATCAGCGACAGAAAAACATCTGCTGGATTGTCTGCTCTCATTACGAGGATTGCTTCGTGCTCTCCGATTTTCAGAATAGATGAATCTCCAGACCAGCTGTGTATTATGTTTACTGCTGACGGAGGGAAAAGATACTCCGCATTTATGACCTTTATCATCCGTTTGGGCATTGCTTTATGTGCCGTGTCCAAAAAGGATATGTATGCGGCTATGGACAATTTCGGCTGTTTCTCATTCGATTCGAGTGACTATATAAACGAAATCTACAGCATTGCAGGTGCGGACAACGCTGCACAATCTGTAGAGTTCGATGCTTCCTTGCTTGTGGACAATTCCGAGGGCGTTCTAAGTGCTGTAAAGGAATTTGCCAGCACAATAACCGATGGATACGAATTCACAACGGTTGTTTATTAGTTGTTTATTTGTATCAAAAACTGCGAAAATTTCAAAAGTGCGTATGACTTTATCAGAGGCTTTTCGCAAGATATTGCAGAATATTGAAGATATTTCAGAACATTTCAGACTTTTTTACTTGGGGCTCCTAATTCGTAATCAGCAGGTCGCCGGTTCAAGTCCGGCCACTAGCTCCACCAAACCGGTGAAAATCGTAAGATTTTCGCCGGTTTTCTCTTTAATTTGTTCGGTTTTTCAGACGGCGAATTTTCCTGACCCACACCGTGACCCACACGGCGAAATGTCCAGAGAGCGTTGGAGAGGATATGTATAGTATCCTCTCCGACGCTCTCTGTTTTTTGCTGCTTGTTCACATCACTTGTGCCATGAAATTACCCATCTTTTCGGCGGCACTTTCCTGCATCTGTCGCGTGACGTGAGTGTAGGTTCTCAGCGTGAAACCTGCGTCGAAATGACCGAGCATACTGGATACCGTTTTTACGTCCACGCCGTTTTGGAGCGCCAATGTCGCGAATGTATGTCGCAAGTCGTGAAATCTTAGGTGTTCCAGTCCGGCGTCTTTCAGAATTTTCTTGTGGATGTTGACCACCGAATCGGGGTGATACATCTCGCATGTTTTCGGGGACGGGAACATCCAAGGATTGCTGGGGTGTTTCTGGTGTTCTGCGACCAGCAGATCAACGGCATCCTGCGGAATTGAGATTTTGCGGATGGAGTTTTCCGTTTTCGGGCGCGTGATGTCCGGCTCGCCTGCATTGTTTCGCCCTGCCTGTTTGCTGACGGAGATGGTTTTGTTCTCAATGTCCAAGTCTGACCATTGGAGCGCGACCAACTCGCCTTTGCGTAATCCGCTGATGAGCTCGAGATAGAACATTGGCAAGACGCCACGCTGGTCGGCTGCGGTCAGATAGGACTTGATCTGCTCTGGCGGCAGGATTTTCATTTCGTGCTTTGGAATTTTCGGCGGGACGCAGTCGTCTGCCGGATTGCGAACGATCAGGCGTTCTTTCACTGCCCGGTCGAGCGCGTTGTGCAGCATTGTGTGGATGCCGCGGATCGTCGAGTCGCTCAGCCCTGGCTGTTTCCCTTTCTGCACTTCGCGAAGCCGCCCATGCTCTTGTAGGTCTTTGTAAAGCCATTGCAGATCGCGCCCGGTCAGCTTTTTCAGCGGAATATCCCCGATGCGCGGCGTGATATGCAATTCGATGCCGCGCCGGTAGTATTCGGCAGTCGAGAATCGCAGGTGTGGCTTTGCATATAGCTCATACCACGTTTGCAGCCATGTGCCGAGCGTATATTCGTCCGCGCGTCGCACATCGACGGCTTCTGCTTCCGCGACTGCCTTTGTCAGCTTCTCTTTTACCTCTGCCTGTGTCTTGCCGAGGACGTTCTTGATCAGCCGCTTCCCTGTCTTTTCATCGTACCCGGCAGTGTACCGCCCTTCCCAGCGTCCGTCCTTGCGCTTGCGGATGTTGCCTTCCCCGTTTGCCCGTTTCTTTGCCATGTCTGTGCCTCCTTTTCTTTGGTAGCACAAACAACTACCACAGAACCGGCACAAAGTCTACTGATTTTTTCGGAAGATCGGAATATTTTTTGCCGCTTTTGCGTGTGCTGGAAATTTCTATTCTTTGTTTACTGCGGCGCAGTTTTTGCGCCGGTCAGATTCCTTCTTCATCCTTGACTTCTTTGCTGTCTGCTTTATAATGGCATTATGTAAATTGAATTTTGCTTGGACTATCAAAAGATCTGCAAAGCAACCAATATTTGCGCAAAAGCAACCGATTTTTGGTTTACAAAAATCGCGGTAACTCATAAAATCAGGAGGGAGAAACGCATGACACTTGGTGAAAAAGCTGCCGCAAAGCTGATCGTTTCCCGGCAGAGTGTGCGGGAGTTCATATGATGAAGGGCGGCGACATTGCCGGGCTGCTGATCCGGCAGGCCCGTCTCAGGCTCAATTGGAGTCAGGAGGGTCTATGCCGGGGCATCTGCGCGCCCTCCTATCTGTCCAAGATTGAGCATGGCAAGGCAGCGCCTTCTCCGGAGGTGACGGAGCTTCTGCTGCGCCGGTTGGGCCTGGTCTGGACGCCGGAACCCGAGAGTCTGGAACCATGCTGGAAGGCCCTGCTCTCCGGCAGCCCGGACTTTGCCTCCTGCTATGAGCGGCTGGTGCAGCCCCGGCAGGAGAGTCTTGCCTGCAGTCCGCTGGCGGCGGACGCCCTGCTGCTGGCTGCCTTTTATGAAGATGAACTGCGTCCTCTGCCGGAGGAATGGGAACCATTTCTCTCCACCCGGCAGTTGGCTCTGCAGCGCGCTCTGCAGGGCCGATGGGAGGAGGCGGTACGGCTGGAACCGCTGCCGCTTCTGGTCACACTCCGCGGAAAGGCCCTCTACGTCAAGGGTGATTACACCGTTGCCATTGAGGTGCTGCGGGACGCCTGCCGCTCGGCGGCAGACGCCGGGTATCCCCACCTGATGCTGTCCTGCCGTCTGTGGATGGGCAACTGCTACTCGGATCTGGGCCGCATGGAGGAGATGCTGGCCCACTTCGCCGTGGCGGAGCGTCTGGCGGAGGCCTTGGGTGACACCGACAGTCTGGGTTCGCTCCGTTATAACATCGCCGCCACCCAACTGGAACTGGGCCAACCAGAAAAGGCCCTGCTCTATTTTTCTGCCCTCCCGCACCCCAGCCTTCTGGACCTGCACAAGCTTGCCATCTGCCACGAGCAGCTTGGGCACCGGGAGCAGGCGCTGACAGCCGTTCAACAGGCAAAGCTCCTGTCCTCTGGTGAGATAGAGCGGCAGATGCTGGCGCTGGTGCGCTATCGGCTGGAGCACCCGGGCTACCTCCACGACAGCGCCTATGGTACTCAGCTTCTGGACTGCTTCCAACACCTGCGGGACACATACCCCATGGGCTTCACCCGGTTTCACCTGCCGTGGGTGCTGGCGTGGTACAAAGCCAACCGCCAGTACCGTCAGGCGTGCCGCCTGCTGGAGGAGTTTCCTGCAAAATAGCAGTTTCGCGCATCTAAGCGTGTCGTCACGGGAATATTTTTCCCATGATGACCCACTTTTCTTTTGTAAGCGGCTATGCGATAATCATAGCAGTGAGGTGAATGCCATGAAACGAACACTCTGGACGCGGGACTTTACCCGTATCACCGCCGCGACGGCACTTGGCGCTGCCGGCGGCATTATCAGTCAGTTTGCCCTGTCCTTTCTGGTCTTTGACGAGACGGGCAGCACACTGGCCGCAGCACTGTCGGTGGCCATTCAGCTGATTCCCATGGTGCTGCTGCCGCTGATCATCGCCCCCATGATGGACCGCCTGCCGCGCAAACCGTTTCTGGTATGGGGCGATCTGCTCAACGGCGTATGCTACGCCGGAGCGGGGATCTTTCTGCTGCACAACGCCTTCTCCTACACCGCCTATCTGGCCTTTTCTCTGCTGGTATCGTGTCTCGGCGCTTTTGACGAGCTGGCCTACAACAGCTTTTACCCTCTGTTGCTGCCGGAGGGGCAGGAGGAGCGGGCATACACCGTTTCTGCCATGCTCTACCCTATTTTGAAGGTCCTGATGATGCCATTGGCGGCGCTGCTGTATGATACTCTGGGCGTGGGGCGGCTGCTGCTGATCCAGGCTGTACTGTCGGTGCTGGCCGCCCTCATCGAAAACAGCATCCATGTGCAGGAGAACCGCCGGGATCAGGAGCCATTGCTGTCTCTGAAAACCTGGTGGCGGGACGTCCGGGAGGCCGCCGATTATCTGCGGCAGGAACGCGGCCTGCACGGTCTATATACGTACATGGCCGTCACCAACGGTATGGCTATGGGCTACGCTCCCCTGCTCATTGCTTTCTTCCGCACGGCACAGGGCTTCACCACCGCCATGTATTCCTTTTTCTCTGTGGCGGAGTTCACCGGGCGTACCATCGGCGGAGTTGTCCGCTACCGCTTTTCCCTGCCGGAGCGAAAGCGGTTCGGCTTCCTGTTCGGGGTATATCAGACCTATGAGCTGATGGATGCCTGCCTCCTGTGGCTGCCGTACCCCTTGATGCTGGTGAACCGGGCTCTCTGCGGCTTTCTGGGGATACAGAGCGCCACCATCCGTCAAGCAGCAGTACAGCGCTATATCCCAGACCGGCTGCGTGCCCGGCTCAACGCCTATGAATCCTTGCTCTGCACGGCGGCGGGCGCGGTGCTGTCGCTGGCCATCGGCGCGCTGGGGGAGGTCCTGGACTACCGGCTCTGCATGACCATCTGCGGTCTGACCACTATGCTCGTGTGCTGGCTAACAGTGTTCCTGTGTCGGCGTCAGGTGCAGCATGTGCTGGCCAGCCGCCCAAACGCGGCACAACCCGGCGTCCCGCAATAACGCGCTATCTCTGCGCACTATTTCCGTTGAACCCCGTCGTTTTCCTTGAAACGGCAGGCTTCTTTCAAATCATGACCCCACAGGTGCTATTTTGCCCGCTCAACAACTCCTTCGTAAATCCCCGAAACTGCCCGCACGGCGGGCAGATGGACCGCCGCGGGGCGTGCACGACCCCGCGGCTTTGTCCTGCTTCGCCGCTTGCGGCTTCTCCATCTGCCGAAATTCGCTCGCAGACGTCCTTTTTCTGCTCTTGGCGTTCCTGCAACACTCCCGCACATTGGCGCAACGTCCGGTCTTCGGGCTTCCGGCTGGTACACGCTCGGCTGCGCCGCGAAAGCCGCACAAACCGCCGCCACGGGCGTGACAGGCTGGGATTGGCGCTTTGGCTGTGCGTTCAATCTGTGTTTTCAATAAAATCGGCATATTTCCTCTTTGCCATGTCCTCATCCAGCTTCTGCATCTGCCGGTCGTAGTCCTGCTGAAGCGCCGCTTGAATCGGTCGGATTGTGAACAGCAGGTTGCCATTGCGTTTGCAGCCATCCTTCGTCGTAACCATCGTCGGCTCCGTGATGAGCAACTCGTGTTCTTCGAGCGCCCGGATGTGTTTGCGGATCGTGTTCGGACTCAACCCAACCGCATCACCGATTTTCCGATAGCTCGGCCAGCATCGGAAAGTCTGCCGATCTTCGCAGAACAGAAGGTAGGCGTAGATTGCGATTTCCGCTGCGCTCAGACCCAGCGAGAAAATCTCCTTCGGCAGTGGGAAGTAGTCCTTGACCGAATCGCGTGTCGGCCAGAGACTGCGCTTCACTCTGCCCCTCCCGTGTGCTGCTCTACCCAGCGGATGAACGCTTCTTTCGGAACGACGATCCGATTACCGATTCGCAGCGCGGGGAAATCTTTTTCGTGCATCAGTTCGTAGCTGCTGGACGGCGCAATGCCCAGCACCTTCGCTACTGTCGCCGCGTTCAGGAACAGCGGCAGTTCGTCATAGCTTTTGTAGTTTGATTCTTTCATGTTGTCCTCCCTTGTTCGTGTTCATTTTTCCTGTCTGTATTTTCTCTGTCCGAAAAAACACCTCCTACCCTTTATCCGTATTCAGAGGGATTTTGTACCAAACTTTTTCAAAAAATTTGTCCGTCACAAAAAACCTCTCATTACTAGTAGGGATAAAAATTGCAGTTTTGACAGCCTGTTTTCAAAAAATTCGGAAATTTTTTCGTCGGTCAAAACATCTCCCTATTTAATCCGACACTAAAAGCCGTTTTTGACACCCTCCTCTGCAAATTTTTTAATTCAGGGGAGAAGATATTTTACGTCCATCAATAACCCTCCCTATTTGATCCGACAGGAATTTACGTTTTGAGCGGTGTCCCTTCGAAAAAATCCCCTCACTGCATAGGCCAAGGGAAGGCGATTTTTAGAAGCCTTTTCGAGAAAATTCACAGATCATTTACATTTCCGCGCCTGCGCTGCCTGTTTGCGTCCCTCCGAAAAAGTCCCCTCATGTGGTAGGCAGCGAGAACGCACTTTTTAGACCCGCTTCTGCGAAAGTTCACAAAATGTTTACGCAGAGATGCGCCGTTAGTGTTTTTGAAAAGTCCTCCTATTTAATCCGACAGAAAATTGCGTTTTGAACAGCCTGTTTTGAAAATTTTTTCGATGGCAAAAAATAGCCACCGTCCAAACGGACAGCGGCATCAAGTCAGCAGCTTGCATTCAGCTGCACTTCGAGTTATACTGGTTTTGGAATTTATTTGCTGGGAGGTTGCTATGAGTCCTGACGAGATTGAATGGATCATGCGCCAAGCTGCTTGGTCCCTGGAAGTTGAGGGGCAGCACCCGGATGCACAGACCATGGAGTGGTGTCACCAGATGCTTGCTGGCGAGATTTCGTTGGAGGAATATCTCGATTTGGTGATTCGTCAGGCAACGGAATAGTCAGTACGCTGCGAGACCTCTGCACAGGTGTTTTTCCCGTAATCTTTGATTACTGCGGCGCAGTTTTTGCGCTGGGTTTTCTGGTTTGACCCACACGCTGACCCACACGGCGAAACGAGCGGACGGAAACAGTGGAAATAAGAGGTGCAAAGAGCATTTATTTTCGAGTGGAAAGTGCTGAAAACGTCCAGAAATCGTTATTTTTATATCTTTTCTACTCTTCGTAATCAGCAGGTCGCCGGTTCAAGTCCGGCCACTAGCTCCAGAAGCCGGTGAAAATCGTAAGATTTTCGCCGGTTTTCTCTTTTATTTGTTCGAATTTTCAGGCGGCGAATTTGCCTGACCCACACCGTGACCCACACGGCGAAATGTCCAAAGAGCGGCGGAGAGGATGTTTGTCTTATCCTTTCCGCTGCTCTGTGTTTTCAGGTAAACTTTTTCCTGCTGCAAGCGGTTGCTGTTTGCTCAAATGTACGTTATATTTGACATATCCAAAAATTTTTTGAAACAATGTGCTGTTTTGAGCTCCTGAATTGTTATATCTATGAGGCCTCAAAGAAATGGAGAAACAGACAGATGAAACGAGAACAGGTGCTGGCGCTCTATGACACATATGCCGACAGTGTCTATCGTGTGGCGCTCGGGTATCTGCGTTCGCCGCATGACGCGGAGGATGCGGTGCAGGCGGTTTTCTGCAAGCTGATGGAGCAGAAACTGAGCGTCTATCCCGGTCGGGAGCGGGCATTTTTGACAAAGCTGACGGTAAACTACTGTAAAAACCAGCTTGCAGCAGCAAAACGTTTTGTTCCGGATGCATTAGACGATCTGATCCTGCCGGCAGAGCCGGCGGATCGTACGCTCTACCGCGCCGTGATGGAGCTGCCGGAGAAATATCGCGTAGTGATCGTCCTGCACTGCATGGAGGGGTACGCCCTTTCCGAAATCGCCGGATTCCTGCATATCACTACTTCTGCCGTTTCCATGCGCCTGCACAGGGCGCGAAAAATGTTGGACGAACAACTCGGGAGGGATTGACATGGAACAAAATTTTAAGCGTATTGCAGATTCTGTTCGCCTGCCGGACGGTAGCCGAACGCGCATCCGCGCGCAGATCGCCTCCCACCGGGAAAAACAGGAGGCTTCTATCATGAAAACCAAAAAGCATTTGCCACGTTTGGCGATTGCGCTGATCGTCGCGCTGGCACTATCGCTGACAGCGGCTGCCGCAGTCTATGTATTCCGCAACTCGATCCTCGTATCTGACAAAAGCGACATTCCAGAGCCGCAGGGCGACACGCCAGTCGCGGTCTCGTTTCCGAACGGGGATGTGCCGCATTCGCTGGAGGACGTAACCGAGGCACGCCGCATTACTGCCGATGAGTGGGAAAACGGAGAAAAAATCGGTGGCGGAGGCTCCGGTTGGGATTCTGCGGAGGTTCTCAGCAGCGACGCAGCACTCTCCATCCGGCGCATTACGCGCGAGGACGGCGCAGAAAAGATGGAGTATATGGCAGAGAACCCCAACGATCTGGTTCCGTTTTTAAGCGACAAATTTGCTCTAGATCTGACGTGGATGAATGAGAACTATCGCTTTGTGCCGGAAACCGGCATTGCGTATGTCGTGCGCGACCCGGGCGGCGCATTTACAGGCAATTATTTCTCTGCACTCTACGGCGCGGCGGACGGCAAGGGGTATATCAGCTTTGAGCTTCGATATGACACGTCATGGGAAAACAGCAGCCAGCGCTACATTGTGGATGGCTCGTATGAAAAGGCGTATTATTACACCACGCAAAGCGGCTGCGAATTCCTGATTACGGCAGACAGCGGCCATGTTTGGGCAGAATGCTGCACCGCGTGTGCAAATGTCAGCCTGAGCGGGGCGTATCTGACAACCACTGAGGTCGAGCAGATCGTCGAGTCCCTGTCTCTTTCGATCACGGAATAACGGTACAATGCGGCGGAGAGGATATGTGTGGTATCCTCTCCGCCGCTCTGTGTTTTTTGCTGCTTGTTCAGATGACCTGCGCCATGAAATTGCCCATCTTTTCCGCTGCGCCTTCCTGCATCTGACGTGTGACGTGGGTGTAGGTGCGCAGTGTGAAGCCTGCATCAAAGTGACCGAGCATACTTGATACCGTTTTCACGTCTATGCCGTTTTGCAAGGCTAACGTTGCGAATGTGTGTCGCAAGTCATGAAATCTCAGGTGTTCCAGTCCGGCGTCTTTCAGAATTTTCTTGTGGATGTTGACCACAGAATCCGGATGGTACATCTCGCCTGTTTTCGGAGATGGGAACATCCATGGGCTGCCGGGATGCTTTTGGTGCTCTGCAACCAGCAGATCGACGGCATCCTGTGGAATCGAGATTTTGCGAATGAAGTTTTCCGTTTTCGGGCGTGTGATATCGGGTTTGCCTGCGTTGTTTCGTCCTGCCTGTTTGCTGACAGAGATGGTCTTATTTTCGATGTCCAGGTCCGACCATTGGAGCGCCACCAACTCGCCCTTGCGCAGGCCGCTGATGAGTTCCAGATAGAACATCGGCAGGACGCCGCGCTGCTCGGCTGCGGTCAGATAGGACCGAATTTGCTCTGGCGGCAAAATTTTCATTTCGTGCTTCTGGATTTTCGGCGGGATGCAGTCGTCCGCCGGATTTCGGACGATCAGGCGCTCTGTCACCGCGCGGTCGAGCGCGTTGTGCAGCATCGTGTGGATGCCGCGAATCGTCGAGTCGCTCAGCCCCGGCTGCCTGCCTTTCTGTGCTTCTCTTAACCGACCGTGCTCCTGTAAATCCTTGTACAGCCATTGCAGGTCACGTCCGGTCAGCTTTTTGAGTGGAATATCACCAATACGCGGCGTGATGTGTAGTTCGATGCCGCGCCGGTAATACTCTGCGGTCGAAAATCGCAGATGCGGCTTTGCATATAATTCGTACCATGTTTGCAGCCATGTGCCGAGCGTGTACTCGTCCGCCCGCCGAACATCGACGGTTTCCGCTTCCGCGACTGCCTTTGTCAGCTTTTCTTTCACTTCTGCCTGCGTCTTGCCAAGGACGTTTTTAATCATCCGCTTGCCGGTTTTCTCGTCATACCCTGCGGTATATCGCCCTTCCCAGCGTCCGTCCTTTCGTTTTCGGATGTTGCCTTCTCCATTCGCTCGTTTCTTTGCCATGTCTGTGCCTCCTTTTCTTTGGTAGCACAAACAACTACCACAGAACCGGCACAAAGTCTACTGATTTTTTCGGAAGATCGGAATATTTTTCATCTGGTTTTGTGTGTCTTGGAAATCCCTATTCTTTGTTTACTGCGGCGCAGTTTTTGCGCTTGCCAATAGGCACACGGTGGCTGCTGCTATTTCTCACGATGCCGATATTCTTCTACAGCCCGTAAGACTTCGTGCATCAGAGCTCGCTCAGATGCAGTAACAATGAAATCCGCAGTTTGTTCTCTGGAAAGTATATCTGCAAAAAGCGCATCTATGGAACAATGGAGCGCTGCTGCGATTCTGGCACAAAGGACTACGCTTGCTCTGGCCTTCCCCAGCTCAATATTCGATATATACTTCTGGCTGCAATCTGCCCGCCAAGCAAGTTCTTCCTGCGATATTTTTCTTGATTTACGCAGTTGATAAATATTCTGTCCGAGACGAAGGTAGAATGCGACTTCTTCGGCTTTGGGGTATCGTTTCCACGTCATGATTGTGCTTTATTTGCGTAATTCATATGGGCATCTCTACGTTTGATATTTCTGTTTATTCTAAAATTCCATCTTATTTTTCGGCAGTCATTAAAGTTGGCTGCATCTTTTTCTCCCACGCATTTGCAATGAGCCGATGGCCCGCAGCCGTGGGATGAATGCCGTCTTGCGTCCAGTGTTCCGGCGGAAACATTTCACACGCTTCATCGAAGATCTTCTGGAGGTCTAAAAATTCTGATCCGAATTCGGCTGCAAGGCGGCGCGTGATGGCATTGCGAAGCGCGACCTCCTTATAGAATCTATCCCATTGTGTACCATCTGTCGCTGTTCCATGCGTCAGATACGCACCGAGCAGAATGAGCTTCGTTTCGAGGAGCATTCTTTTTGTGTATCGCAGCAGTTCCCGGTAGGTTTCCTCGAACAGCTCCGCATCCACGCCCTCCTGCTGAGACAGCTCGTGCCAGACGTCGTTGACCCCGATCAGGATTGAAATAACGTCCGGACGCAGATTGATGCAGTCCTTTTTCCAGCGGGTAAGCAGATTCGTCACGCGGTTTCCGCTGATGCCGCAGTTCAGCACCTCAACATCCGTGCGATTCAGGCACAGATCCGCCTAGATCAGGCAGGAATAGCCGCTTCCCACAAAAGTGCCGCTGTCATAGCTGCTGCGCAGACAATCCGTTATGGAGTCGCCTTGAAATAGGATTCTCATATTTTCCTCCCGATTTTTGAAGTTGCTTGTTGTCATAACAGAATGCGCTTTCTATAGGGACTCAATTCGGACATCAATTCCCACATTCCGGAATTTTTCGAGCTCATTTGGATCCGCGCTGGCATCCGTGATGAGAATATTGACCTGATGCAGATCAAGACTCGCAAAACTGAAAGTTTTACCGATCTTGCTGCCGTCTGCAACGACAATCACAGGCCCAAGGCAGCGGTTAACCATGTTCTGATTAATCATCGTCTCCTGCAGGATCGCCGTCGTGACACCGCGGACGGAATCAATGCCATTGACGCCAAGAATACAGATATCTGCGTAGACCTTGTTTACCAAATCGGCTGCCAGTTCGCCCACATAGGAGCGCGTCAGCTTCGTGTATGTACCGCCCGTGCAGATGATCGTTCCATGCATCTGTTCTTCATATTGATAGGCCAGCGCATTGTTGGTCACGACAGTGACATCCTGACTTGTGATGGATTTAAGCACCTGCAGGACGGTTGTCCCGGAATTGATGAAGACCGTCGAGCCATCACCAATAAATGCGCCTGCTGCCTTGGCAATGGCGGCCTTCTCGGCGTGATGGTCAATCTCCTTTTTTTCAAAGGGGGTGATACCGCCCGAAAGGGGCATCAGCTGGACGCCGCCAAAATTGCGGATAACCATATTGGACTGCTCCAGTGCATCCAGATCCCGCCGGATGGTCAGGGGCGATACGCCGCACAGCACGCTGAGCTCGTCTACCTTGGCTGTCCCGTGGTTGTGCAGATACGTCAGGATCGTATCGCGGCGGGTTGAGATCACAAATTTGCTCTGCTTCATGGGAACCTCCTAGCATCCATCTTCTGCTACTTTAATTGTAACACTTTTTGAAACTTTGTCAATAAAAAGTTCAAATAATTGAACTGATCTTTGCAGCCGCACCGCTGCGCGGCTATTTGCGCAGCGATTTTCTGTCTGTTAAATGAATTTCTTGAACATATTTTTGCTCGAAAATTCTATTATATGAGCGTTTTGTGCAATTTGTAAAAAATAAACGCGCGTTTTTTAGCTATAAAACGCTCAAAACGGAATTGACAAGAGGCCGTTTCGGATTATAGAATATAAACGTACAATAAATGTACGCACTACATGACACGAAAGGATTGGAAACATGAAAAAAGTAATTTGCATGCTCCTTGCCCTGCTGATGATGCTGGCAGTTTTCGCCGGCTGCGCCAAGCAGAGCGAAACGCAGACCACCGACACCCCTGCGCAGACCGATACGCAGACTCCGGCCGAAACGACCGACGAGCCCGCTCCGGCCGAGGATACGGCTGATCAGCCCGCTTCCGAAGAGCCCATCACCCTGACGTTCTGGACCCCGACCTGGAGACAGGCTGCTGAAGAAGCCATCATCGCTGACTTCGAAGCAAAGTACCCGAACATCAAGATCGAAGCTACTTACCTCTCCTCCGCCGACATCAAGACCAACACCAAGATCGCGGCTTCGTCCAACACGCTGCCGGATATGTGGTACAACTGGGGCGGCGCTTTCGCTGACTACTATGCAGAGAACGGCCTGTGTCTCGATCTAACGGACTACGCCAACGAGCACAACTGGTCCGACCGTTTCCTCGCCGGCGCTCTTGAGCAGGCGACCTACGACGGCAAGATCATCGGTCTGCCGCAAAACCTGATTGCACTGGTTGTCTTCTACCGCAAGGATCTGCTTGAGCAGAACGGTATTGAGATCCCCACCACCCTCGAAGAGCTCGAGGCTGCCTGCCAGACGCTGGTCGACAACGGTGTCACCCCGTTCGCTACCTATGGCAACGCCATTATGAGAACGCAGGAAGCGCTCGTCGAGTGCTACGGCACGGAAGAAGAACATGATAACCTCCTGCTCATGCGTGAGAGCTGGGACGGCAACGAAGCTGTTACCAAGAGTTGGGAAAAGGTCAAGGAATGGATCGACAAGGGTTACTTCCCCAGCAGCGTCCTGACCGAAGACTCCAACTCCTCCAACATGCTCGTTTTCAGCGGCCAGTGCGCTATGACCATTGAGAACCCCGCCTTCTGCTCCCAGATCATCGCCAACGGTGACGACATCAACAACTACGGCTGGTTCCCGTTCCCGACGACCTCCGGCCGTCTGAGCGCATACGCAAAGCTCTGCCAGTTCAACGCGAACATCTCCGATGAAAAGCTCGAAGCTGCCATGCTGTTCTGGGATTACTACTACAGCGCTGAGAGCGTTGCCGCTCATGATTCCATCGAGCAGCCGACCGCTACCATCGGCGTTGAGCTGCCGGAGAGCTTCCAGCTGGTTGACGGCCTGCTTGACCTCATCGACGAGAAGGGCACCTACTGCGTCACCGACCTGAAGGTTCCCGCAGAAGTCATGTCCACCTACTTCGCTGTCAGTGACGGTGTCGTGCTCGGCACTGTCGCTCCCGAAGAGGCTGGCGCCCAGATCCAGGCTGCGATTGACAGTTATCTGGCCAATCAGTAATTCCCTTCAAGCGGGGTGGAGCCGGTTCCAGTTCCATCCCATATGAAAACCCATATCGATAGGTGCCCTGAACGTATTTCACATTGGATTTATGCTCAGGGCATCTATCCTGTTCTATCCGGGAAGAATCCCCCAAGGAGAGGTGTTTTGCCCATGAAAAAAAGAAATCGTTCGGCCATATTCTTTATGCTGCCGGCACTGCTCGTCTATTGCTGTGTTGTCGTGCTGCCCGCACTCTATACGGCGTTTCTGAGTCTGTTCAAATGGAACGGTCTCGGCGAAAAAAAGTTTGTTCTGTTCCGGAATTATGTAAATTTGTTTACAACAGACGCTGTTTTCAAAACGGCGCTGAAGAATAACATCATCTGGATTATCCTGACGCTGCTGTTCACCATGACCATCGCGCTGCTCCTGGCAATGCTCCTGAACAGGAAGTTCAAGGGACGCGTGGTCTACCGTGCAATCTTCTATTTCCCCTATATGCTGTCCTGGATCGTGATCGGTATCATCTGGAAATGGATCTACAACCCGAACATCGGCTTCCTCGATTCGCTTTTAAATCTGCTCGGCATCCAGACCAGCGGCGCAGGCTGGCTTTCCGACCCGAAAATCGCGCTGTACTGCGTCTTCGCCGCCGCGCTGTGGCAGGGTGTCGGCCAGCCGATGCTGTATTTCCTCGCAGGCCTGCAGGGTATCCCGCAGGAACTGTATGAGGCAGCTGCCGTCGACGGTGCCGGCAAGGTTGCGACGTTCTTCAACGTCACGATCCCGCAGCTCAAGGAAACGTTTGTCATCGTGCTTGCAACGCTTGTCATTGCCTCGCTGAAGGTCTACGACGTTGTCTATGTCATGACGAACGGCGGCCCCGTCAACTCCACGCAGACGCTTGCGTCCTATATGTACGCGCAGACGTTCTCGTATTCCAACCTTGGCACGGGCAGTGCGATTGTCGTCGTCATGATGGTCATGATGATGGTCATTGTCATTCCGTACGTGCTGTACACAACAAAGGATGAGTAAGGGAGGCAGCTATGAAAAAGAAAAATAATACAGCGCTGTATCTGTCGCTCACCATCCTGGCGCTGATCTGGCTGGTGCCGATCGTGACCGTGTTTATTACCTCGCTCAAGAGTAACAGCGACTTCTTCAGCGGCATGGGTCTTTTTGACCTGCCGGAGAAGCTGCAATGGCACAACTATTCGGACGCGTGGAGCAAGGGCCATCTTGACCGCTATATCCGCAACGGTCTGATTGTTACCTGTCTGAAGGTTCCCATCAGCGTGTTCATCTCTTCCCTGCTGGCTTTTGCGCTTACGCGCCTGCATGTCCGTCATGCGCGCGGGATTTTCATCTTCGTGCTGATCGGCATGATGCTGCCGCAACAGGCGGCGCTGATCCCGCTGAATATCGTCTATTCCCGCGCCGGTCTGACGAACACGTATTACTGTCTGATCCTGACGTATCTCGGCTTTGGTATTCCGCTGGCAACGCTCGTGTTCCGCGGCTTCTTCCGGAGCATTCCGAAGGAGCTTGACGACGCGGCGCGCATCGACGGCTGCACGAACTTCCGTCTGTACTGGAGCATCATCATGCCGCTGGCCAAGCCCGCGATCGCCTCTGCCGTCATCATGGACTTCCTGTACACCTGGAACGAGTTCATGCTGCAGAGCGTCCTCATCACGACCGACACCATGAAAACCGTGCCGAACGGCCTTCTGAGCTTCTTCGGCGAGTTTACCGTTGATTACGGTCTGCTCAACGCCGGCGTTCTGATCTCGATTCTGCCGGTATTCCTGGTCTATCTGATCTTCCAGAAATATTTTGTCAGCGGTATGGCTGGCGCAGTCAAAGGCTGACAGGAGGAACAATTATGTCTCAACTTTATTTTGCAAACTGGGAGTCGCTGCGCGCGCACCCGATCCCGCAGTGGTATGACGACGCGAAGGTCGGCATTTTCATCCACTGGGGCCCGTATTCCGTGCCCGCCTACGCAAACCCGTCCTTCCAGCTCGGCGAAATTCCGACCGAGTACGACTGGTACACCAACAATCCCTATGCCGAGTGGTACGCCAACTCCGTACGCGTTGGCAAGGGCCCAACGTACGAGCACCACATCAAGACCTACGGGAAAGATTTCCCCTACGAGCGCTTCACGGACATGTGGAAGGCCGAAAACTGGGACCCGCAGCAGTGGGCCTCGCTGTTCAAGCAGGCCGGCGCGAAATACGTCGTGCTGGTCACGAAGCATCATGACGGCTTCTGCCTGTTCCCCAGCAAGTACACGGACTTCTCCACGACCAGCCGCGGCCCCATGCGCAACATCACGGGCGAGCTGACCCAGGCTGTGCGTGACGCGCAGATGAAGATGGGCCTGTATTACTCCGGCTATTACAACTGGACGTTCTATGATGAGCCCGTCTTCAGCAAAGCGAACTGCAGAAGCTACTGCCCGCCCACCTACGCATATGCCGATTTTGTCTATTCGCAGTGCAAGGAGCTGATCGACACCTATCAGCCTTCCCTGTTCTGGAATGACATCGGTTGGCCCGAGGTCGGCGAGGATGCGCTCAAACACCTGCTCGCACATTATTACAACTCCAACGAGGACGCTGTCGTCAACGACCGCTTCAGCGGCTTCTACCATGGCTATCTGGTCAAGGAATACCAGTCCGGCAAGCAGAACCGCACCGAGAAATGGGAAATGACACGCGGACTCGGCCTTTCCTTCGGCTATAACCAGATGGAAAACGAGTCGAACGCCATCGGCTGCACCGAGCTTCTCGATCTTCTGGCCGGGACAGTCGCAAATAACGGCAATCTGCTCATCAACGTCGGCCCGAAAGCAGACGGCACAATCCCCGACTGGCAGGAAAAGCGCCTGCGCGTCATGGGCGATTGGCTGCGCCGCAACGGTGCGGCCATCTATGACACGCGCATCTGCACGCGCAAATCGGAAGATCTTCCCGCCTGCACGCTTAACTATACGCGCAAGGACGGCACGTGCTATCTGCTGCTGACCAAAACGCCGAAGGAAGCGTTCAGCGTAACAGTAAAGGGTCTGCGCGCGAATCCGCAGCCTCTTGATCCGGCTGTCCATACGGAAACCACCTGCGAAAACGGCGTGTGCACCATTCATGTCGGCGCACGTGACACCGATGAGCCTCTGGCCTTCCGGATCTCCGGCCAGGACGATGTAATCTGATCCGGCAAGGAGGAAACAAGCATGTTTGTCAAAAAAAAGTCGATTTGTGAGCTGGAAAAGTGCTATTCCATTGCGCCGTTCCAGCAGAACGGCGAACCGCGCTTCCTTGTGGCGGCGGAAAAGCACGCGCCGTGCTATCTGTTCAGTGAGAATGGCGAGAAGCTGGAGACTGTATGGACCGAACCCGGCGGCGTCATGACGATGCAGCAGGCTCCGGGCCGTGAGGATCAGTTTCTGGCAACGCATAAATTCTATTCGCCGAATGACTCGGCAGAGGCCAGAATTGTAATTGCCACCCGCCGCGGTGAAAACGACTGGCAGATCCGCACGCTGGTCGAAGCACCGTTTGTCCACCGGTTCGGCATTCTACAGCGAAACGGCAAAGCCTATCTGCTTGTCTGCTGCCTCAAGAGCGGCCATGATTATAAGGATGACTGGACAAAGCCGGGCAAAACCTTTGCCGCTTTGCTTCCGGACAATCTAGACAGCTTTGACGAGACGCTCCAGCTGCCCCTGACGCTGCTCAAGGACGGCATGTGCCATAACCACGGCTACAGCATGTATTTTGACCATGGCGTCCAGACCGGCGTTGTGACGTGCGACGAGGGCGTGTTCCAGTTCATTCCGCCTGAAAACGAGCAGGCCGGCTGGCAGATCCGTCAGCTGTATGATCAGCCCGTCAGCGACGCCGTTCTGTGCGACTTTGACGGCGACGGCGAGCCGGAACTCGGCTGCATCAGCCCCTTCCACGGCGACGAGCTGTATGTCTGCAAAAAGAATGCCGCCGGTCAATATGAAAAGGTCTGGCAGCACCCCGAAAAACTTGAGATGCTGCACGCGACCTGGGCCTGCACGCTCTGCGGCAAGCCCGTATGGATTGTCGGCCACCGCAAGGGGGCACGCGATCTGATGCTCGTTTCGTATGAAAACGGCGCATATCAGGCGCAGGTGATTGACCATGACTGCGGCAGCGCCAACGCGTTTAAATTTTCTGACCGCGCGAGCCGCGACGTAATTGTCGTCGCGAACCGTGAGACCAACGAAATTGCATTGTACTACGTTTCAGAGACAGAGGAGAAATAACAATGAGCAAGGTATCGGAAATGACAAGAGATTCCTGGATCAAGGCCACCTTCCCGGAGTGGGGCACCTGGCTGGTTGAGGACATTGAAAACGAAGTCGTGCCGGAGGGCAACGTCGCCATGTGGTGGCTGGGCTGCACCGGCATCTGGATGAAAACGCCCGGCGGCGCCAACATCACCATCGACCTCTGGTGCGGCAACGGCAAGCGCACCCACGGTGACAACAAGATGAAGCCCGGCCATCAGATGGCCAACATGACAGGCGGCCGCCTGATGCAGCCGAACCTGCGCAACATCCCGTTTGTATTCGACCCGTTCGCATTCAAGCAGGTCGACGCGGTTCTAGCCACGCATTATCATCAAGATCACATGAGCGCGGAATGGGCCGCCCATGTCATCAACAGCGGCATGACAACCACAGACGAAAACGGCAATACGATCCCTGTTCCCTTCATCGGCCCGAAGAAGTCGGTTGAGACCTGGATCAAGTGGGGCGTTCCTGCCGAGCGCTGCATTGTCGTGAAGCCCGGCGACCACATCAAGGTCAAGGATATCGAGATTATCGCGCTCGACTCGTTTGACCGCACCTGCATCGTCACCACTGACTCGCAGGGCCCGGACCGCGAGGAGCTGACCGGCAAGTGCCCGACGGACATGGACGACAAGGCCGTCAACTATCTGCTCAAGACGCCCGGCGGCAACATCTATCACTCCGGCGATTCCCACTTCTCCATCTACTTCGCCAAGCACGGCAAGGACTACAACGTGGACGTCGCGTTCGGCTCGTTCGGCGAGAACCCGGTCGGCAATCAGGACAAGATGACCTCCATCGACATCCTGCGCATGGCCGAAAGCCTCAAGTGCAAGGTCGTGATCCCCATCCACTGGGACGTCTGGACGAACTTCCAGCCCGACTGCGAAGAGATCCGTCTTGTCTACGACTTCAAAAAGCCGCGCAACGAATACCAGTTCCACCCGTTCTTCTGGCAGGTCGGCGGCAAGTACACCTACCCGATGGATAAGGACAAGCTGTATTATCACCATCGCCGCGGTTTCGAGGACTGCTTCGAGCATCCGCAGAACATCCCGTACAGATCCTGCCTGTAAGCATCAGAACGGAGGGAATTACGCATGGCAAAGTATGATTTCATGAGCTTCGGCGAACCGAACATCCGCATGACGCCGCCGAACCACGACCGTCTCGGACAGTCTGACACGCTGCAGCTGGGCATTGCAGCCGCAGAGCTCAACTGCTGCGTCAACATCTCCAACCTGAGCGTCGAACGTCTGATGCCGCAGAAGAAGACCGCTTATGTTACGAAACTGGTCGACAACTGGACGGGCAAATATATCGTCGAGCATGCAAGAATGTACGGTGTCGATATGTCGAACGTCGTTGTCGAGCCGTTTGACAAGATCGGCCGTACGCGCAATGGTCTGGCGTTCGTTGAGGTCGGCATCGGCCCGCGCGCAAGCTATCAGATCTATGACCGCGGCCACACCGCGCTCAGCAAGATCCAGCCGGGCGATATCGACTGGGAATCCGTGCTTGACACCCGCTGGTTCCACACCACCGGCATTGTGACGGCACTGGGCGAGCACACGGCGGAGGAGGTTCTGCACGCGCTCAAGGCTGCAAAGCAGAACGGCGCGACCACAAGCTATGATCTCAACTACCGCAGCACGCTCTGGAGCAAGGCGGACGCCCGCCGCGCGGCGGAGTCTCTGATGCCCTATATTGACGTTATTCTCGGCAACGAAGAAGACTTCGGCACGATGCTCGGTATTGAAGCAGAGCACGGCGATGAAAACTTCTCCTCCATTGACCCGATGAGCTACCGTCAAGTAGCCGAAAAGGTCATGCAGAAATATCCGCACGTCAAGGTTGTCGGCACGAGCCTGCGCGAGGTCAAAACAGCGCTGCTCAACAACTGGCAGGGCTGCATGATGACAAAGAACGGCTTCTTTGTTTCTCGCAAATACGAGGACATTGAGATCAACGACCGTGTCGGCGGCGGCGACAGCTTTGCATCCGGCCTGATCTGGGGTATGCTCGAGGGGCATGACGATCAGCAGGTTCTGGATTTTGCAACCGCATATTCCGCTCTGTGCCACACGATCCGCAACGACTGGGATCTGGTGACGCGCGAGGAAGCGCAGGCGTTGGCCAACGGCGGAAGCGCCCGTGTCAAGCGCTGAGAAAGGAAGGTCTGCTATGGCAACAAAGCTGACTGATTTCGGCTCCATTGAGGCAATTATTTCCGAAATGACGCTTGAGGAAAAGGCCCGCCTGGTAACAGGCGGCTCCCCCTTTGCGACCTGCGCAATCGAGCGCTTCGGCATCCCGTCCGTTCGGCTTCTGGACGGCTGCACCGGCGTCAACCTGGTACAGTATTACGGCGATCTTCTGACGCGGCTGCGTATGAGCAGTCAGTCCGGCGTCGAGATCGGTATGTTCGGCACCATCAGCTCCGGTACAATCAAGCGGATTCTGATCAAGCTTGACAAGGGACAGAAGCTGACCGAAAAGGAACAGACAATTTATGATACCGCCTGCGCAGAAATGCGGAAAATCGTCCCGCAGCCGCAGGCACCGGGTGCCTTCCCCACTGGCATGCTGCTGGGCGCGACATGGAACCGCGAAGCGGTTCACCAGTGCGCCAGTGCCGTCGGCCGGGAAATGGATGCCTACCACGTTGACGTCGTGCTGGGCACGCCGAACGTCAATCTGCACCGGGATCCGCTCAACGGCCGTGTTTTCGAAGGCTACAGCGAGGATCCCTGCCTGACGGCGCAGCTTGCGCCGGAATTCGTCAAGGGCGTTCAGGAAGAGGGCCCGCTTGCAAACGTCAAGCACTTTGCGGCGAACAATCAGGAAACCTGCCGTCACTCCATCAACGTCCGCATAGGAGAGCGCGCGCTGCGCGAGCTCTACTTCCCCGGCTTCCGCGCCTGCGTACAGGAGGGCAAGGTTCGCAGCGTCATGAGCGCGTACAACAAGATCAACGGTGAATCCTGCGCCATGAACCGCTGGCTGCTGACAGATGTGCTGCGCAAGGACTGGGGCTTCGACGGCTTCGTCGTTTCCGACTGGGGCGCGGCCTATGATCAGGTCAAGGCGCTTTCCGCCGGCAACGATCTCGATCAGCCAGGCCCGCGAAACATCCAGCCCATTCTGGACGCGGTTGAAAGCGGCGAACTGCCGCTTTCGGTACTCGACGAAAGCGTCCGCCGTGTGCTGCAGGCAATTGTCCAGTCGCCGGCAATGCGCGGCCGCAGATATTCCGCCATCGACCGCGGCTATTCCCGCGCCGCCGCGCACCGCTGCGCCGCGGAGGGCATCGTCCTGCTTAAAAACAACGGCCTGCTGCCGCTCGACCCGCATACCAGTGTGACGTTCGTCGGCGAGGGCAGCCGCCGCTTCAATGAGACCGGCGACGGCAGCACGGAGGTCTACACAGACCAGTGGACGAGTATGTACCGCTGCGCGGCCGAAATCGCGGGCGAAGCGCACACCTTCTTCGGCCTGCAGTCGCTTGCGCAGACAGACGCCGCCGTCATAACCGTTCAGGCCCCCGGTCAGGAGGGCAGCGACCGCACAGGACTCTCCCTGCCAGACGATCAGCTGGAGCTGCTGCAGCAGACAATCACAGAAGCCAAGCGGCTGCACAAGCATGCGGTCGTGGTTCTGAACGTGGCAGGCCCCGTGGACGTTACCGCCTTTGCATCCGATGTCGACGCGATTTTGTGCGTGTTCTTCCCCGGTATGGAGGGCGGCCGCGCTGCGGCTGAGATCCTCTATGGCCTCGTCAATCCCTCCGGCAAGCTTCCGCTGACCTTCCCCGCCGCCTACCGCGACTGCCCGAGCTTCGGCAATTTCCCCGGCTCCGCAGGCGAGGTCTTCTATGGCGAGGGCATCTATGTCGGCTACCGCTATTATGAAAAACGCCAGATCAAGCCCGCCTACGCCTTCGGCTACGGTCTGAGTTATACGAACTTCATGATCAGCGATCTTCAGCTCGACCACGACCGGATGGACGCGGACGCAGCGGAATGCGTCCACGCAAGCGTGCGTGTACGCAACATCGGCCGCTGCACAGGCAAGGAGGTCGTACAGCTGTACATTTCCGATGTAGAATCTACGCTGGACAAGCCCGTCAAGGAGCTCAAGGGCTTTGAAAAGATCGAGCTGGATCCCGGCGAGGAGAAGCTTGTCCGCTTCACGATCACCCGGCAGATGCTCGAGAGCTTTGACCCGGAATATGGGATCTGGGCCTGCGAGTCCGGCCTGTACCGGATTCTGGTTGGTAATTCCTCCGATCAAATCTCCTGCTCAGCAGATCTGCGCGTCAAGAGTCGGAGTATTTACGATTATTCGCCGCGCACCTGCCTCAAAAAGCTCTATGACGATCCGCGTTCGCGCGCCATGCTGATTGAGACAATTCACGCAGTCGGGCTCGACGAGAATGTACTTGCCGACGAGCTTTATTACCGGAAATTCCGTCCCATCGGCGTCGTGCTGCAAAACCTGCCAAATGCGGACCCCAAAAGAAAGGAACAGTCTTATCAGCTCTTTTATCAAAATATCGCAAAGCTTGATTTGACGGACTGCTAAATCAGAAAAGGGTGCTGCCTCCCGGAGGCAGCACCCTCTTTTGTTATAGCAGGAACTAGCTGCGGTAAACGCGATCCAGATGGCCTCTGAGGAACGCTGCCGCTGCAGCAATCATCGTCTCATAGTCTGTCTCGTCCGGCTGATGCCAGAATTCTCCCGTAAACATCCGCACCCCCTGTTGCTTTGCGATACGCAAGCATGCGTCGTAGGGCGTACGGCCCGTTCCGAAGGCCATATCACGGTAAACGCCGGGCTTTGTTTCTTTCAGGTGCATGGCGAAAATATGGCCGGTGCCTGACGCCAGATCGTCCGTTACATCATGTCCGTATAAAACAGCAGCATTTTGCAGATTTCCGATATCCGGATAAATCCCCAGCCACGGTGAATTCACCTTCCGTACATACGACATGGCCTTGGCGACTGTATCCATAAACGGCGTTTCCATCGTTTCGAATGCAAGTACAACGCCGGATGCAGCAGCAAACTCCACAGCCCTCTGCAGGTTTTCCACAAACCAGCCGCGGGTCTGTTCGTCTCCCGATTCATAGTAAACATCATATCCGGCCAGCTGGATAATGGAAATGCCGGTCTGGGCCGCGAAATCAACCGCTTTTTTCATAATTTCGAGCGATCGTTCCCGAACCGCAGCATCATGCGCACCAAACGGATACTTCCGGTGTCCGCTCAGGCACATTGTTCGGATTGGAATACCTGCCTGCTGTGCCGCTTGGTGCAGCGCCTGCTTCTGCGCATCATTCCAGTCCAAGCGCGACAGGCGCAGCTCGGTTTCATCGATGCTGATTTCAAGCCGGTCAAAACCATTTCTGGCAGCGCAGTCAAGCATCTGCTCAAATTTCAAATCCGATGGCATGGCCTTTTCATAAATTGCGATACTGTATGGCACACTATGCTGCATGATAACACCCTCTATTTGATCCGACAGATTTTTGCGTTTTGAGCGGTGTGACCTCGAAAAAATCCCTTCACTGCATAGGCCACGGGAACGTGATTTTTAGAAACCCTTTTGTGAAAATTCACAGATCATTTACATTTCCGCGCCTGCGCCGCCTGTTCGCGTCCCTCCGAAAAAGTCCCCTCATGTGGTAGGCAGCGAGAACGCACTTTTTAGACCCCTTTTCGCAAATGTTCACAAAATATTTACTTCTGACTCGCCAAAGGCTTCCTCAAAAAGTTCTTCTGTTTAATCCGACAGAAAACCGCGTTTTGAACAGTCAGTTTTGAAAATATTTTGCGGAAAATATTTTGCGTCTGCATAAAAAATTCCCTGCCTAAGTTAGGCAGGGGGACAGGCAACATACAGCACATCCGGTGCTGTGTTCTTCTTATTCAGATTCATGAAATGCTTGACAGGCTGCTTCGATTTCTACTCGCTTTTCCGGCGGATAGATTTCATGAAAATGCGCAAAGAAATCGTCCCACGCGAACAGCAGCAGATCCGACGAGCCGTCTTCTGCGCGAATGCGAAGCGGCACATTGCCGGTTCTGGCTTCTTCCGTCAGCACATCGAAGTGCTGCTGGAATTCTTCCGGTGTAACGGTATGCAGCGCTTCCAGATCTAGTTTTTCTTTTTCCATGATGTATCTTCCTTCGTCAGGTTTTCCAAATATGATTTTGCTTCCTCGGGGTGATGAACCATCCACTCCAGCGCAGTCGTCAGAATTTGTCCCGGCGTTGTGTCGTGTTCGTCGCAGAACGAATCGAGCTGTTCTTTCACATCTGCGTCAAACAGAATCGAGACGGTCACAAAATTTTGGCCACAGATATGCTCCGCTCTGTCGTATTCTCCGGTGATGAAATCGTAAAGCGCTTCCGGTTTGTGCAGATCCCACCTCTGGCTTTCATCTTTGGTCCAGACACAAAAATCGTCTGTTTCGGAAAGCCACCAAGATGTGTAGTCGCAAACATCGTCAATGCTGTCACGGAGCAGCGTCAGCAGAATTTGCCGAGACTCTGCGGCAAAATTCTCTTGCGTTTGCAACAGTTTCAGTGCCCTACAGTATGTTTTTCTGGAAATCAAAGTTTACGCCTCCTTTTGTAGTATAAGAATAGTTTAGCACGAGGACTGTACGATAATCCGGACTTTCCAACCATGATCTTTATAGATTCCGGACGGATCTGTATGAAAAACGAGACCATCAGCAAGATGGTCTCGTTTGGAGTATAATGATTTCGTCAACCTCGAATAAAGAATGACGGCTTAGACCATGGGAACGCGATTTTTAGACCTGTTTTTGCGAAAGTTCACGAACCATATTCTGCAGTTCCTCGCTGAAGCCATCAAGCTCATCCAGCGAAACTGCACCATCCGCGATCAAGTGTGCCAGATCAAACACAACATTCTGCTTTCGGAGTTCAAGCTGTACCCCCGGTTTTCTCCGATCCTCACGTATTCTTTTATTCAGCGCCCAGAAACGTTCTGATGGTTGGCGGCTGTCATCGGTCAAAAATTCGGCATACTCGCAGGCGAGCTTGTCCATATAGCGTTCCTGCCAACCAGGAAGCCTCTCTCGGAACAGTTTCCAATCATTCTTTGACAGTTCCATTTTTCATCCCTCTTTCTTTACTCTGCGACTGTACTTTCAGTATACTCCGCGCCTGAAATTATCGTCAATACATTTTTGCTGCGAGAAGAATCAGATTCTCCTGTTGACAGAAAATATATACTGTGATATATATTATTTAGGGAGGTGATCACAATGGAAACAGCGAAAATCTTTGAGAATGGCAGAAGTCAAGCTGTGCGCCTGCCGAAGAAGTTTCGTTTCAACACAGACGAGGTGATCGTCCAGCAGCTTGGCGACGCTGTGATCCTCGTTCCGAAGGAATCCATGTGGCAGACGTTTATGGACGGTCTGAACAGCTTCACCGACGATATTTTCGAGGGCGGTCGAGATCAGGGCGTCCAAGAGGAGCGTGAACATCTGTGACGTATATGCTGGACACCAACATCTGCATCTACGCGATGAAGAACAAGCCGGAGCAGGTATTGCAGCGACTGAAAAAGGAACTGAACAGCGGCGTCTGCATTTCCTCCATCACACTGGCGGAACTGGAGTACAGGATGAAGCACAGTTCCAATCCCGTAAAAAACGAGCAGGCACTTCTTCGCTTTCTGGTTCCGCTGAGCATCCTTCCCTTCGGTGCGGCAGCGGCTTCTAAGTACGGTGAGATCCGCGCCTATCTTCAGAGCGGCGGAACACCGATTGGTCCGTTGGATATGCTGATTGCCGCGCACGCCAGATCGGAGGGCATGACCCTTGTGACGAACAACGTCCGCGAGTTTGAGCGCGTGCCTGATTTGGAAGTTGAAAACTGGGTCGAGTAACGGCTGCTTATAAAAAGGCTTAATCTTTGTTTACAGCAGCGCAGTTTTTGCGTGTGGTGTACGCTTTTGCGCCCCTCCTTGGTGGTGTCTTTACACAGTGGACTGACCAAAACGGCTGACCCACACCGTGACCTACACGAGGAAACGAGCGGACGGAAGCAGTGGAAACATGGGTGCAAAAGAGTATTTTAATTCTAGCGGAAACGGTCAAAAACGTCTGGAAAACAATATTTTCAGAATTTTTCTACTCTTTGTAATCAGCAGGTCGCCGGTTCAAGTCCGGCCACTAGCTCCACCAAATCGGTGAAAATCGAGAGATTTTCACCGGTTTTCTCTTTTATTTGTTTGCTTTTCCAGGCGGCGAAACCGCCTGACCCACATGCGGAAATGTCTGAAAAGCGGCGGAGAGGATGATCGTGTCATTCTCTCCGCCGCTCTTTGGTTTTTCTTTGCTCTTTTCACAGCACCTGCGCCATGAAATTACCCATCTTTTTCGAGGCGTATAGAAATATTACATGGAGTTGTTTACAGGCCGTAAAGGACAGGGAGCTTGACATGAGAGGGGTATTCCCTGCCATGGTAAATGGTCTGGGTGGCCTTGATGGGCTTCGGATCGGTATAGGGATCGATGCCGGTGTTGGTGTTGGGGAATGCTTCCATCAGCTCACTGGAGGAGATATCGATACGGATCTTGTGGCCCTTTTTGAAAACCATGCCGTAGAAATACATCTCCATCTCATATTTTTCAATTTTCCCCGGCGTGAGCAGCTCAGGCTTGTCCCAGCCCTTGCGGAACTCGGCGCGGATAATATTGAAGCTGACATTACGGGCAGTCCCCTGCTCGTCCACATCACTGACGCGGACGATAAAATCCGTGTCGACGGCGCTGGAGGCTGCGTAAAGCTCGGCATACAGCGGGCCGGCAATGGCAATATCCTGCTCCAGCACGGGCGTGTCATAGACCAGAACGTCGCTGCGGATCTGACGGGAATTGCACTTGTAAGGAGAAACCAAACCGTCGTCGAAGCCGTCGCCCTCGCCGCCGCATGGAAATTCGGGATCGTAGACATATGCGTCGCTGCCGGTCTCAGCAGGTGTCAGCGTGACGCGTCCGTCGCCGTTCATGGAGTTTGCGTGGCCGTCACTATCCAGATAGAGGTTGACAAGACGCGCTTCCTTCGGCATCCAGTCCTCGTTGGTGTGCCACTGATTTTCACCGTTGACGTAGTAGGTCGCCTTGGGCTTCTTGTCCTCGCCATTTTCAATACCCTTGAGGTAATGGTCGAACCAGCGGATAATGCGCGTATCGAAATCATAGTCGACCGCATTATTGCCGAAGGCCAGATCCATGCTGTCGCGCCACGCGTTCAGACCGTGCGGCCACGGGCCAAGCACAATACGGTGGCCGGGAACGGGGCTTTTGGACAGGAAACGCCAGGTCTCCTGCACGCCAAGCGCATCGCCGTCGTACCAGCCGGAGAGAATCAGCATGGGGATCCTGATATTGTCCGCGTGGGCTGTATTGTCACTGTGCCGCCAGAAATCATCGTAATGATAGTGCTTCGACCACATGTCCCAGCTGGTAGAACGGCAGCCGATGATTTTCTCCGGGATCGCAGTAATAGGCCGGATCCGGACAGCCTCGAGCGGATCGATGGAAACGCCCTTGAATACGTCCATATCGACGCGGTTCGAAACGCTCTGCGCCAGCGTCCAGCACAGCAGCGGCCACGAGCAGACGGTTCCGCCCTTGCGGACGGTATCATAAAACGGCGATCCGACGTTGACCTCGCTGACGGCGGTCTTCAGATGCGGATTTCCGCTGGTGCAGGCGGAGGTGGTAGTATAGCCGAGATAGCTCGCGCCCCACATGCCGATATTACCGTCGGACCACGGCTGCGCCGCGATCCAGTTGAACAGATCGTCGGCGTCCTCACGCTCATGCTGGAAGGCCTCAAGCGTACCGTCAGAGTCGCTGCGGCCGCGCACATCCTGAATCACGAACGCATAGCCGCGCGTGACCCAGTGCCAGCTGCGGTCAATATCGCGGGCCTTGCCATAGCAGGTTCGGATGACAATAGACGGAACCTTCTGGCCAGGCTCCAGTCCATTGGGCAGGAAGACCTCCGTTGCAAGACGGACGCCGTCCTTACAGGGAACCATGATATTGCCGAGCGGATTGACACCGTAGGCGACTTTGGACAGAAGCGGATCGTCAAAGCGCGTCAGCGGCGTGACGGACTCATACCCGGCCAGGACGGTAATTTCGGAGCAGATGCGGCCGGGATTGATGAAGCCGATGATCTTCTGGTCAACGGTCAGGATATCCATGCAGCCGTGGCTCTTGCGCTGGCACCAGAGCTGGGCGGTGACGGTCTTTCCCTCAACCGTACCGGTATAGGTGATGTGGCGGCTGTAGACCGCGCCGTTTTTAAGCGTCAGCTCATCCTGATCCCATGCGCAGCCGACGTAGGCATCCAGCTCCCGGAAGAGCCTTTCATAGTCAATCATCGTCTCGGCGATCGCGCGGCCCTCTTCGCGCGGAAGGATCGGCGCTTCCTTCAGCTGTACACGGGTACGGCGGTCAATGGCGCACATAACGGCCTTCTTCTCGCGGAAAATAATGCTGCCGTTGGGAACGCCGGAAAAATAGGTGTGGAACACCTTATCAGTCAGGTAATTCATGCGGTTCTTCCTCCTTTAGCCCTGGGGATAGAAGCAGCGGATCGTATGCCCGCTGCCAAGGTCTGTGATCTCAGGCACGCTGCAGCGGCACTGCTCCTTCGCGTAGGGGCAGCGCGGCGCAAAGCGGCACGCAGGCTTTGGGTTGATAGGGCTGGTCAACTCGCCCTTCAGCAGCATACGCGGCTTTTTCTCGTCCAGACTCGGTACGGGAATCGCGGAGAGCAGCGCCTGTGTATATGGGTGCCGGGGATTGCGGAACAGCTCTGCCGTCGGCGCTTTTTCTACCATCTGGCCCAGATACATGACCAGCACCTCGTTGGAGATATGCTTGACGACAGCCAGATCATGCGTAATAAACAGATACGTATAGCCGTTCTGCTGCTGAAGCCGCTTCAGCAGATTCAAAATCTGCGCCTGAATCGAAACATCCAGTGCAGACACCGGCTCGTCACAGATGATAAACTCCGGGTCGAGCGCCAGCGCACGCGCGATGCCGATACGCTGGCGGCGGCCGCCGTCGAGTTCATGCGGGTAGGCGTTGACGAAGCGCTCAGACAGGCCGACAGTCTCCATCAGCTGATAGACACGCGCCTCGCGTTCCTGCAGCGTACCTGCGCGATGAATGTTCAGCGGCTCAATGATGGTTTCAAAGGTCGTCATGCGGGGATTCAGAGAGGAAAACGGGTCCTGAAAGATCATCTGGATCCGCTTTTTGTATGCCATTGCCTCTGCCTTGGACATCTTTTTCGCGATATTCTGTCCGTCAAACAGAATTTCGCCGCTCGTCGCCTCCAGCAGCATGGCAAGCAGTCTTCCCATTGTGGATTTTCCGCAGCCGGATTCACCGACAATGCCGATCGTGCTGCCGCGCGCAATGGAGAAATCGACGCCGTCAACGGCGTGAAGCTCGCCTGCGGGTACGGAGAAGATCTTTTTCAAGTCTCTGACGCGGACCAGTTCGTCACTCATATTTTACGACCTCCTTCACATCCAGCGCGTTCTCATAGATCAGGCAGCGCACGAAATGCCCCGGCTCCGTCTCGGTAAGGACGGGTGCACGCTCGGCGCACAGCGGGCAGGCGTATTTGCAGCGGGGATTGAATTTGCAGCCGGACGGCAGCGCGGCGGGATCCGGCATCAGGCCCTCGATGGGCGAAAGGAACTCCACGTCCTTACTGATGTCCGGCAGCGAGCCGAACAGTCCGTTGGTATACGGGTGCTGGGGATTGCGGTAGATATGCTCGAGCGAGCCGTATTCCACGACCTCACCCGCGTAGATGATCGCGACCTTATCGCAGACCTCGGAGACAATGCCCAGATCATGCGTGATCATGATCATGGAGGTATCATATTTTTCCTTCAGATCCTTCATGAGTTCGAGTACCTGCGCCTGAATGGTCACATCCAGCGCGGTAGTCGGCTCATCAGCAATCAGCAGCTTGGGATTGCAGGCCAGCGCCATCGCAATGACCACGCGCTGCTTCATGCCGCCGGAAAACTGGTGCGGGTACTCAAAGGCGCGCTCTGCGGGGATGCGCACCGTCTCCAGCATGCGGATCGCTTCGAGCTTTGCCGCGTGCTTGGAGATGCGCTTGTGGTTGCGGATAGCCTCCGCGATCTGGTCGGCCACCGTCATGGTGGGGTTCAGCGCGGTCATGGGATCCTGAAAGATCATCGAGATTTCCTTGCCGCGGAGCTTCCGGTATTCGTGCTTGCTGAGTCTGGACAGATCCTGTCCGTCAAAAACGATGCTGCCGCGCTCAATGCGTCCCGGCGGACAGGCGACAAGGCCCATAATGGCCAGCGCCGTCGTTGTCTTGCCGGCGCCGGTCTCGCCGACCAGCCCCAGCGTCTCACCGGCCTTCAGCGAGAGCGAAATGCCGTTGACAGCCTCGATCACGCCGTCGTCGGTATGAAACCGGATGACAAGATCCTGGATCTCCAGCAGATTTTTTTCTTCCATAGCTTCAATCCATCCTTTCCTGTCAGCGCTTCATGCGCGGATCCAGTGCGTCGCGCAGGCCGTCTCCCATCAGTGTCAGGGAGATAATGGTGATCACAATGGCAAGACCCGGGAAAATGGTCAGATAGGGCTGGTCACGGATAAACTGCTGTCCGGCCGCCAGCATGGAACCCCATTCCGGCGCGGGCTGCTGTACGCCAAGCCCAATGTAGGAAAGCGTGGAAATCATGGTGATCTCGCCCGCCACAGAGGATACGATCTGCGCGATCAGCGGACTGATGGCGTTGGGCAGCACATGCTTGACCACGATGCGCACGCCAGACGCGCCCATGCCGCGCACAGCCTCAACGTATTCATTGCGCATGACCGAAAGCATCTGGCCGCGCACAATGCGCGCGATGCTTGGCACACCGCTGATGGACATGGCGATGATCAGGTTGAACGTGGTGGGCTTCATGATATTGACCAGCGTGATCATGAGCAGCATGGACGGGATCGCCATGAACACGTCCAGTGTGCGCATGATGATGCTGTCCGTCGCGCCGCCGTAATAAGCGGGGATCGCACCCAGAATAATGCCAAGCACGGAGGAAACGACCGTCGCGGCCAGCGCGATGGTAATAGACGTGCGGCCGCCCCAGAGAATACGGAGCAGAAGATCGCGGCCCAGCTCATCCGTGCCGAGCGGATGACCCTCGACGGGGTATTTGCGGATCAGGGCAATGTCACTGTTGATGACCTGCGCGTCATAGTCGCTGAAAAGCGGGGCGCTGAAGCAGACGATCACGATCAGCGCAAAGAGGATCATGCCGATAACCGCCGTATGGCTGCGGCGCATGCGCCGCCATGCATCCGTCCAGAGCGAGCGCTTCTGCCTGCGGACGGCGGTCTGTGTGGGGTCTTGATGCAGGCTCATGCGGCGGCCTCCTTCTTTTTGAGCTTCTTGCCGCCGGAGGTATAGACGGCGCGGATACGGGGATCGACGACACCGTAAAGCAGGTCGGCGACCAGATTGCCGAGCGCGATCATTATGGCGGTAATGATAACGCCGGCCATGACCGTCGGAATATCCTTTTCACGCAGTGCAGAAAGCATCATGCGGCCCATGCCGTTGATGCCGAAGACCTGCTCGATAACGATGGAGCCGCCGAAGAAATTACCGATTGAAAAACCGATGGACGTAATGAGCGGCAGCAGCGCGTTCTTGAACGCATGGCGGAACAGCACCTGCCGCTCCGGCGTCCCCTTTGCGCGGGCAGTGCGGACATAATCCTGCCGGATCGTATCAAGCACCATGGCGCGGATATACCGGGAAGAGCCGGCCCATGTGCCGAAGCAGGAACACAGCAGCGGCAGGATCCAGTGCAGCGGCGTATCAAAGCCGTTGCTGGGGAGAATGCCGAGCTTGACGGAAAACAGCAGCATCAGCAGCAGGCCCAACCAGAAGGCCGGGATCGAGGATACAATCAGCGCAACCACGCGGAACGCGTCGTCAAAGAACGTATTCTGCTTGACCGCAAGCAAAATTCCGAGCGGAATGGCGATCAGATACGTCAGAACCAGCGAGCCGAAGGCCAGAATACATGTGGCGGGCAGGCGGACAGCGATCATCTTTGCGACAGACTGCTTGGTCGTATAGGAAACGCCCAGATTGCCTGTCACCAGGCCCTTCATGTAGTTCACATACTGAACCAGAACAGGCTGATCCAGACCATTTTCATGGTTGAAGGCTTCGATCTGCTCCGGCTTCGCGTTCATGCCGAGCGCCAGACGCGCCGGGTCGCCGGGGCTGAGACTGAGCATCAGGAAAACGATGATCGACACGCCCAGCAGGACAGGGATCACCTGAACGATGCGCTTGAGTATATATTTGATCATGGCGCAGCTCCTCTGTGAATAGACTATGGTTCAACACCAAAGGGGCTTGCGCCCCTTTGGTGTTGTGAAAAACGGGTCTTCAGACTTAGCCAAGCGTCGCCGTGCGGAAGGAAAGCGTGCCGCTGGGCGAGATGACAACACCGTTCAGATTCTTATTGTAGACATAGCCCTCGTTACGGCCGAATGTCGGGAACATCGGGACATCCTCCCACGCAATCTGCTGGATCTGTTGGCAGGCATCCTTAATCTCCGCTGTGTCGTTGGAGGTCTTGGCGGTGATATACAGTTCATCGCAGACGGGGTTATCGTAGAAGGAGATGTTCTGGGAGCCGAAACTGCCGGAATAATAGCACTCTGCAGATGTCAGCGGGTTTCCGGTGGTATCGCCCCAGCCGCCGGTAAGCATCTGGAAGTTCATGCCGACCATGTTCTCAAGAAACACGCCGAATTCCTGCGTGACGAGCTCCACATTGACGCCGATGGACTTCAGATCTGCCTGATACGCCTGCATAACAACGTCATTGTTGGAATAACCGATAATCTCAAACGTAAGCGGGTTGCTCTCGTCATAGCCCTCGGCAGCGAGCAGCTCCTTGGCCTTCTCCAGATCATAGGTGATGGCATCGTCGGATGCGTAATAATACTCGGACATCATGGGGAACATGGAGTCGATGGTGTGGTAGTTCTCACCCTTGACATTCAGATAGCCTTCCTTATTGTAGGCATAGGCCATCGCCTTACGGACATTGACGTTGTCAAACGGCGGCTCCTGCGTGTTCATGGCCACGAACGCAGTGTAGGTCGTGTCGCCGGTGTAGAAAACGAGGTTGTCGTTGGCCTCGGCGCGGGCATAATCGGTCGCGTCGATCTCAGTGAAATCAGCGTCGCCTGCCTCAACCGCGATATAGGCTGCGGAGGGCTCTGCGATCGCCTTGAAGGTGATGGTTTCGATAGAGGCCTTCTGGCCGGGGTAATCCGCCCATGCGGTCAGGACAGCCTTCTCGCCCGGGACAAACTCGGACATAACGTACGGACCGGTGCCGATCGGTGCGTTGGCATATGCGTCGCCGACCTCTTCGCAGTAGGACTTGTTCAGGACGGGGACTTCAACCAGATCGCGGATGAAGCCGCTGTTGGCCTCCTTCAAAACGATGGTCACGACATTGCCCTCAGCGGAGACGCTGTCGATCTGCGCGTACAGGTCGGCGGTCTGAGAGACATTTTCCAGACGGGTCAGGGAATAGACAACGTCCTCGACCTCCAGCGGCTCGCCGTTCTGGAACATGAAGCCGTCGCCGACAGTCAGCTTATAGGTCAGCTCGTCCGGCTGCTCCCAGGAGGCGATCACGCCCGGCTGGAGCGAGAAATCCAGATTGCAGTTGAGCAGATTGTCATAGACATGGCTCATGATGGTAAAGGTGTTGATGGCGTTGGCAACGCTGGGGTCCATGTTATTGCCGACGTCGCTGAGCACAACGGTAATGGCGCTTGCGGACGGCGCTGCGGATTCTGTTTCGGCAGCTGCCGTGCTGCTGTCAGCTGCGGGTGTGGTGTCAGCAGGCTTGGTGCTGCCGCTGCAGCCGGCAAGTACGGTGAGCAGCATGGCTGCGGCCATCAGGATTGCTACAAAACGTTTCATAAAAAAGATCCTCCTTTTGATTGATAAATGGCGTTACTTCTTCCAGACCTGCTCAAAGACGCGCAGCCAGTTTTCACCTAAAATTTTGCGGATTGCCTCGTCGGAATATCCACGCGCGACAAGGCCGCGGGTCACATTGATAAACGAGCGGTAATCCTTCAGCCCGTGGATCCATTCGGTAGACGGACCGTTGCCGGGCGCGAAGCCAATCGTCGGGGCGACGTACTTCTTAAAGGTAATAGCCGCCCATTTGGTCTGCGGCATGGGCCAGTCCGTGCCGATGCCGACATGATCGATACCGACCAGCCTGACGACATAATCGATATGATCGATAAAATCATCTACTGTCGTATTTTCGGGATCCGCGCCCGTGAACCACGGCATTGCGAAAATACCGACAACACCGCCGGTATCGGCGATCGCGCGGATCTCGTCATCACTCTTGCAGCGTGCGTGGAAGTTGACCTTCTCCACGCCGGTATGGGATGCGATGACAGGCGCCTTGCTGTACTTGCAGGCATCCATCGTGGTATGATAGCCGCAGTGTCCGGTATCGACCACGATACCAAGCTCGTTGCACTTTTCCACAAACCGGATACCGAACTTGGACAATCCCGCTCCCCCGTTCGGCTCCATGCAGCCGGCGCCGATCAGATTCTGATTGTTATAGGACAGCTGCTGCACGCGCAGGCCATAATTGTACAGAAGCTCCAGCAGCTTCAGATCCTTGCTGTAGCCCTCTGCCTCCTGGCTGGTGACGATACCGGCCTTCAGGCCCTCTTTTTTGCAGCGGCGGATCTGTTCGACCGACGTGCATTTGACCAGCCACGGGTAAGTATCGAACTCAGCCTGCAGCTCAACTGCCGAGCGCAGCGCCTCATCTCGGTCCGTAACGCTGAGCTGGCGGCAGCCGCCAGTCAGACCGCTGTCATACCAGCAGTCCTTATACAGCTGCGAATACGAGCCGCCGATCATCCGGCGCAGAATCTCAGCCGTTGCCCAGTTACACTGGGCGATCTCGTCGCCGGGGCAGGCTTCCTGTGCCAGCGCCAGCAGCTCCTCCTCCGCGCCCTCCGGCAGGGAGTACGTCCCGACAGGTCCCTGGAACAGCATGTCCAGAATGATGCTGCTCTCATGCAGCGTTCTGGCTCTTGCCTCCTGCTCCGCAGTCAGAGAAAAATCATACAGGGGTTCAATCATCATACAACCGCCTCCATTTTCTTCCCCTTTTCAAATACATAGTTTCCGGCGGCCAGATCCTCAACGGCAAGCCCCTGCGATTCATAGACCGTAATGTCCTCTGGACTGAGCCGTCCGGCAAGCTCACCGGACAGAACCTGTCCGATCTCACCCAGAAGATGTGACTCAGCAACCTCGCCGCCGCGCAGCGGGATCAGGAAATCTCCCGCCTCGTGCATGCACGATTCCCGGCTGTCGCAGAACAGACGCGCTCTGCGGATCGCCTCGGTGTCAAGCTCCCGGTTTGCCGCGCCGCACGCGCCGACGGCATTGACATGCGTCCCGGCGGACAGATGCGCGCCAAACAGGATCGGCTCGCGCGCCGCGGTCACGGTGCAGACGATATCCGCGCCCGAGACAGCAGCCTGTACATTGCCACTGCAGTCGACCACAGGAATGCCGAATTGAGCCTCCATGTCCTTCTTATAGCGTTGGACGCTTTCCGGCACGATATCCCAGACGCGAACCTCGCGGATCTCACGCACAAGATGGATTGCCTCCAGATGACGTCTTGCCTGCAGGCCGGAACCCAGAATGCAGAGCGTATGCGCATCCTTCCGCGCCAGCGCGTCGGTCGCGGCAGCGCTGACGGCAGCGGTGCGGACGCCGGTGATGGCGTCGCCGTCCAGCAGCGCCTTCAGCATGCCGGTATCCAGGTCGAACAGCAGCACAACGCCCTGATGCGACGGCAGTCCGCGCTGGAAGTTGTCCGGGAAGACTGTGATCGCCTTTACACCCATAATTCCGGCAGCTGTATTCGCCGCAGGCATCAGCCCCAGCAGCTTTCGCTCGCTGACCGGCAGGACGCTCCGCAGCGTCTGGATGGTGCGGCCCGCGGAATAGTCGATCAGGACATCCCGCATGAGCCTGATACAGCCGCCCATGTCCAGAAGAGCGCAGACCACTTCTTTCTCATAGTAATGCATGTCAAAACCTCTCGAAAAGAATTTTATTTGATGCTTTCTTGCATGATAATTATAGTAGAGAAGTTCCAGACTGTATATTGACAATAAATCGTCATTAAATTATCATAGGGTGTATCTGAAAACTCATGATGTGACCGGCAGCGAGGGATTTTTGCGTTACGCAAGACATTTTTTCGCAGGAATACTGACGTATTTCAAGGAAAAATGACGCGGCGCACCGCAAAAAGGCCCGCTGTCCGGGTGCGTTGGGAGTTTTCAGATACACCCTAGTAAAAAACACAGAGGAGGCGCAGCGTCATGAGCTTCAGGCTTGCGCTGGTCGGACACGGCTCGTCAATCAGAGAAATCCAGGAGATCGTAGCCGAAACATTTGAGAATATCGAAACTGTCGGAATTGAGATGCCCAGTGATGAGCGGGTCGATGAGGCGGCACAGGCGCTGAGGCGCTGTCTGCCGGAGCTGGACGGCGTCCTCTACACAAGAAGCGAGCCGTATAAGCTGATGGTGAGCCGCGTGGATCATGGGGCGGTGCTGGCACGGTATGTCAACGTCGACGCAGCCAGCTTCGTCCACGCGCTTTTGATCGCGCAGAGCAAATACCACGCGGATATTTACAGAGTCAGCGTAGACACGCTGGACTATGTCACCGTTATGAAGACGTATCGTTCGCTGGAGCTGGACATGGATCACGTGCAGCCGGTCAGCATCAGCGTGGATACCAATGCGGCGCATTTTGTCGACGCAACGGCAAAGACGCACCGCGAGAGCTACCGCAGTGGCCTGTGCAGCGTCTGCATTACAAATATCCGCAATGTGCAGGACACGCTCGCAGCCGAGGGCATCCCCTGCGTGCTGATGGCGCCGAGCCCGGATAATTATATCAGCGAGGTGCGCCGTCTGATCCTGTCCTGGCACGCGAAGGAAAAGGCAAAGGAAGGCAGTGTGATCATCCGGATCCACGCAGAGCTCAGCGGTGATTACTATCTGAATCGGAAAACGATGGTGCAGAGCGTACTGGATCTGGCCAAGCTCGCGGAGCAGATCGTTCTGTTTGCGCAGCTGGTGAGCGGCGCGTATCTGCGCATGGGCGAGCAGGATTTCGCCGTGATCTGCAGCTACGAGGTGCTTTCTGACACAACGGATCGGTTTTCCCACTTTGATCTTCTGGCGCAGGTCTACGGCGGAACGCCCTACCGACTGGCGGTCGGGATCGGAACAGGGCTGCACTTCCAGCAGGCGCTGGCAAACGCGGAGCTCGGCACGCAGCGTGCATGGGAGGAGGGCTCCAACCGGGCGTATCTGGTCTACGCGGAGGATCGCTTCGTCGGCCCCATCCAGCCGAACGAGCTGATGCATGTAAAGCGGAGCCAGTTTGACCCGCAACTGCTCAAGGTCGCGCAGGACTGCGCGCTGTCGAACAATACGGTTCTGAAGATCAGCACCTTCGTGCAGCGTAAAAATAACGGCACGTTCTTTACCGCGGAGCTGGCCGAGGAGCTGCACATCAGCTTCCGCACAGCCGCGCGCATCGTGGAAAAGCTGGAGCAGAACGGCTATATCGTCGAGGTCGGCCGCAGCGTTCTCAATGGTCGAGGCCGGCCGACCCGCGTCTTTCAGCTGCTGCGCTGAATTTCACGCAGAAAATCAGTTCCAGCGATATGACCCGACGCAGTGTGTTTTTACCGCAATGCTGCAGAACAGCGGCAGCTATACGCCGCGGAAAAGTTTGGATCCTTCCGGTTTGTCCGGATGGTTTTTACGGAATGGATGCGCGAACGGCGGAGAGGATCGTTATCTTATCCTCCCCGCCGCTCTTCTTGTTTTCACCTGATCCAATGGTCCTGTTTTCAGCAGCCAAGACCATTGCCGCGCGGCCCGTTCGCCCCTGCGTATTTCTCTGTTCCCTGCGGCGCAACTTTTGCGCCGTCCTCTGCCCGGCTTATCTTTCAGCGTAATTGCGCCGGTTGACATCATTTCGATCCGTGTTTTTCAAAATTAACAATTCTCAAACAAAACGCAAACAATCGTGAAACGCAGCGCTTGTATGCTATCCTCACTATGAAGCAGGGAACAATGGTACCCATCTTTTCGGCTACACTTTCCTGCATCTGGCGCGTGACGTGCGTGTAAGTGCGGAGCGTGAAGCCCGCATCGAAGTGTCCGAGCATACTCGATACAGTTTTCACATCCACGCCATTCTGCAATGCCAACGTTGCGAATGTGTGTCGCAAGTCATGAAATCTCAGGTGTTCCAGTCCGGCGTCTTTCAGAATTTTCTTGTGGATGTTGACCACCGAGTCCGGGTGGTACATTTCCCCGGTTTTCGGGGATGGGAACATCCAAGGGTTACTGGGGTGCTTTTTGTGTTCTGCGATCAGCAGATCGACGGCATCCTGCGGAATTGAAATTTTGCGGATGGAGTTTTCCGTTTTTGGGCGTGTGATGTCGGGTTCGCCTGCATTGTTGCGTCCCGCCTGCTTGCTGACGGAAATCGTCTTATTTTCGATGTCCAAGTCTGCCCATTGGAGCGCCACCAGTTCTCCTTTGCGCAGGCCGCTGATGAGTTCCAGATAGAACATCGGCAGGACACCACGCTGGTCGGCGGCTGTCAAATAGGACTTGATTTGCTCTGGCGGCAGGATCTTCATTTCGTGCTTCGGGATTTTGGGCGGAATGCAGTCATCTGCCGGTTTTCGGACAATCAGCCGTTCTTTGACTGCGCGGTCGAGGGCATTGTGCAGCATCGTGTGGATGCCGCAGATCGCGTCCGGTCAGCTTTTGCAGCGGAATATCTCCGATGCGCGGTGTGATCTGCTTTTTATTGATTCTTGAAAAACGCTACCACAACAGCGCCGGGGCCCGCATGGGTTCCGATCACACTTCCTACGGTCGTATAGCGAATTTCTTTCAGGTTTCCCTCCCAGATGTGACGGCTGTCTTCGATATACTTTAGCAGCAGCGCGTCAGAAATTCCACTGTAGCCCAGCAGAACCGGCCTGCTGAAATCAATGCCGCCGGCCTTGTCGATCTCCTGAACGAGCAGATTGTTCCCCATTTTGGAGCCGCGTGCTTTTCCCAGCAGGTGAATCTCGCCGTCAATAACGGAAAGCACGGGCTTGATATTCAGTACCCCTCCGGCGAATGCGGCTGTCTTTGAAATGCGGCCGCCCCGCTTGAGGTATTCGAGGGTATCTACCAGCGCCACAACAACGATTTTTTTCTTCTCTTCCTCCAGTGCCTGCGCAGTTTCCTCTGTGGTCATTCCTGCATCCAAAAGGCGGAACGCAAGCTCCACCAGAATCCCTGTTCCCATCGCTGCGCTGGTGCCATCTACAATATAAATGTTTTCATAATCCGCCGCCGCGATCATGGCGCTTTGATATGTGCCGGAAAATTTGGATGCAAGGGTAATAACAACGGCGGCTTCCTCCGCCTGCCTGACCTTTTCAAATTCCTTTATAAAGGCGTCCGGCGTTGCCTGACTGGTGGTGGGAAGCACATCGCTTTCGATGAGCTTTTCATAAAATGTTTTGTTGTCGATGGTCACGCCATCAATGTATTCCTCCTGCCCGAAATGAACGGTGAGGGGTACCGTAGATACCCGTGCTTTGATCTCAGGAACTAAGTCCGCAGTGGAATCAACAATAATCCTTGTTTTCAATTTCGTCAATCTCCTATTCTTCGCTATTTTGAGCGATGGCCTCAAGACTTATGCTGATGGCAGAAAGGCTGCGGTAAAATGTCGCTCGTTCATCCTCCGTAAGGGTACGGCTGACCGTATCAAGGACGGCGCTGATTTTCTCCGCGATCCGTTTGCCGGCCTCCTGACCTTTTTCGGTCAAGCGCAAAGGGCTTCTGTACCGTTTGGCCCGTTCAGAATTCCGGACGATAAATCCGTTACTTTCAAGATGCTCCAACGCACGGGAAATGGTCGCCTTGTCCTCCTCGCAGTGCTCACACAGCTCCGCCGCAGTCACGCCATCCAGAGAATATATGTAGTACAGACAGGACACATGGGCACTTCGCAGATGATAGGCGGCCATCTCCTGATTTTTTATCCTCCGTATGTCGCGGCTGATCCGGTTGATCAAAACCGTAAACGTCTCAAATCGCTCCTGCATGGCTGCGCTCCTCTCTCACGAATGCTTTTGTTGAAATCTCAACTTTCGGACTATACCACATGGATGTTGAAATGTCAACAGCAAAGTTCCGCACAGCCATTACTCTTTGATTATAGCATTCCACGCCGTGAGGCGGTCCCGTCGTGGGTTTTCTGTTATTTTATCGGGTGGAGGGTATGGTCATCAAGAACACTAACCCTCCCTATTTGATCAATGTCACTTATACTGGTTTTAGAATCTATTTGCCGGGAGGTTGCTAGATTGCCATTTCGCTTGCGACCATCCTTTGTTGTAACTTGCATCGGCTCTGTGATAAGCAGCCCGCGTTCTGAAATCTTTGATTATTGAAAAGCGGCGGAGAGGATATGCGTGGCATCCTCTCCGCCGCTTTTTGTGTTTTTTCGTATGCAGATCCTGGTTTGCGCAGAGACGATCAGTGGTGCAGAAGCTGCACGCAGCACAGGCCGTATGGCTCCATCCGGCCATTCTCGACGCCGTCGCAGAGGAGGCAGTCTCCCTGTATTTCCGACGGGAGCACGGCAGGCGCGCCGCTGAAATTGCAGCATACGCGGATCCGTTCTTCGCCGCAGGCGCGTTCATAAGCGAGAAGCTGCGGGTGCTCCGGCAGGAGCAGGCGGAATGTTCCGCTGCGCAGCGCATCCGAGCCCTGCCGCAGCGCCAGCAGCCTCCGGTAGAAGTGCAGGATCGAATCCGGGTCTGCCTGCGCTTCGTGCACGTTGATCTGCCGGTAGTTCGGATTCACATCGATCCACGGCGTTCCGGCTGTGAAGCCCGCGTTGGCGGAAGCATCCCACTGCATGGGCGTACGCGCATTGTCGCGGCCTTTTTTGCGGATGCCGTTCCACGCCCAGGCTTCCCGTCCGTCCTTCCGGGCCTGCGCGAGCAGATTGAGGCTCTCCACATCGCGGAGCTGCGTCTCGTCCCGGAACGGGAAATTTGTCATACCGATCTCCTCGCCCTGATACAAAAACGGCGTTCCGCGCAGCAGATACATGGCCGCCGCCAGCATCTTCGCACTCCGGACGCGCAGCGCCTCCGAAGCGTCGGAGCCAAACCGCGACACGGCCCGCGGCTGATCGTGGTTGCCCCAGAACAGGGTGTTCCAGTCGATTGCCTCCTGCCAGCGCACGAGAAGCTGCTTGAGTTTTCTCAGGTCGAACGGGATCACATTCCATTTGCCGCCACAGCCGTCGAGATCCATAAAATCGAACTGGAACAGCAGATCCAGCTCCCGGCCGTCGCCGACAACGGAGTTTGCATTCTCCGGCGTTACAAAGGTCGTTTCGCCCACGCACATGCAGTTTCTCCCGTCAAAGCAGCGGCGGCGCATTTCCCGCAGATACTCGTGCAGCTTCGGCTGGAATGCGAACTGCTCCGGCGTGAACACATACCCGCTGCCCTGCCCGTCCGGCAGACCGGGCGCTTTTGCAATTAAACTGATCACGTCCATCCGAAAGCCGTCTACGCCGCGGTCAAACCAGCGATTCATCATGGCATAGACCGCCTCCCGGAGCTTTGGATTCTCCCAGTTCAGATCCGGCTGCTTTTCACTGAACAGATGCAGGTACCATTGGCCGGTTTTCTCATCGTAGCTCCATGCCGACGGCGTAAAGAAGGACGACCAGTTGTTCGGCTCCTTTCCGTTTTTGCCGTCGCGCCAGATATAGTAGCCCCGGTAGGGATTGTCCAAGCTCTTTCGCGATTCCACGAACCATGGGTGTTCATCGGAGGAGTGATTCACAACAAGATCCATCACCAGCTTGATGTCCTGCTTGTGCATTTCCCGCAGAAGCGTATCAAAATCCTCCATTGTCCCAAATTCGGACATGATTTTTTCGTAATCACGAATATCATATCCCATGTCCGCATTCGGAGAATCATACACCGGGCACAGCCAGACCGCGCCGACGCCCAGCCATTTCAGATAATCCAGCCGGGAGATGATCCCGGGGATATCTCCAATCCCGTCGCCGTTGGAATCCTGAAAGCTGCGCGGATAGATCTGGTAAAATACCCGCTCCTTCCACCATGCCGCACACATTGCATTTTCTTCTTTTCGCTCCTGCATCGTATCAGCTTCTGACCTCCTTGTAGTATTCCGTCGGACTCATGCCGGTCATTTTTCGAAACAGCTTGGAAAAATAGTACCGATCCTCGATCCCGACCAGATATGCGATCTCCGAAAACGGCAGATCGGTCGTGGAGATCAGCTGCTTTGCGTTGTTGATCCGCAAAATGTTGAGATAGGCAAACACCGGCGAGCCGGTCAGGGAGGAAAACACCCGGTTCAGATAATCGAAGTTTCCCTCGAACAGCTCCTCGATCTCCCGGCTGGTCAGATGTTTAGTATAGTTCTGATTCAGATAGCGCAGAAGCTGCTCCGCGATCACGTCGGACTTTCGGATCTTCCGTCCCTGTGCGCTGTTTCTTGCAAGCAGATGCTCGTGCGCCGTCTGAAGCAGAAAGCTGTGCAGCAGAGCGGACGCCCGGCGCTTATAGTCGTCCTCCCGGCTGTCGTAGCACTCCACTGCCGTGTGCAGCTGAGATTTGAATTCTCCGCCGGTCAGATGAAACTGCTTCGGCAGGCAGGTCTCCGGAGCCGTGGGATCGCAGGCATCCAGATTATAGCCGACCAGACTTTGCCGCCGTTTTTCCGCCAGCAGCGCCATCGCCTGCCGGTCGTCTGCAGCCCGGTGCATATCGGGATGCGTGAAATGCGCGTAATAATAGTCGCAGGCGGCCTTTTGATAGCCCTCATGCGGCAGCCCCGGCTCCAGCAGGAAGAAATCTCCCGCGCTCAGGTGATACCGAATGCCGTCCTCCTGCAAATACAGATTCCCGTCCCGGATCACATACAGGACCCACTCGTTGATGCAGCGGGAAAAATGGATCCACGGCTCGTTATACCGGATCTGTCCCAGCATCCGCACCTTCGGGAGCAGATCTGCATTGTAGGATATCAGCATACTTCATCCCCCATTGTGAACCAGACTGCGGTCCAATAGTCCAGCCGCGCAAGCTCAGCCGTATAGATCCGGCCCTGCGGTGTCTGCCGGCAGGTCAGCGGCAGGCGCTCCGCGCACAGACTTTCGCCGTCCGGCGAAGCGGCAAACGCACCGGCGACCGGCCGGTCGAGCCGCACCTGGATCCGGATGTTCTCCGCGGCCCTCGGCGCGGCCTTTGCCTCGTTCCAGCGCGCGTTGTTCCCGCGCAGGTTGATCAGCTGAATGTTCAGGCGGTTCCCGCTTTCCCGGATCATGCTCCAGACGGTATCCGCCTGCGCGTCCGTGGAAAAAGCACAGTCCTCCGCTTCGAACTGAATATCCTCATTGATCCCGCCGGCCGCAGTGCGTCCGATGTCCATGCCGGCATCCAGATACAAAAGCGCGGCATAGCGCACCAGAAAATCGCAGTACCGCTGCACGACGGGCAAAAAGACTGCTCGGAGAGAAGCGTAGTTTGCATAGTAGCTGTCCTGCAGGGCGGCTTTATTTTCGCCCAGCACCAGCTGTGTGCCGCCGGCAGCGCTGATCGCGGCCCAGGACAGGCGGAACGCCCGTTCCGCGCCGTCCGTGTCCGCCTGCTGGAACGGATGCAGATAGGCCGCAAGCACCACCTGCTTTCCGGAGCACAGCCGCGCCTCCCGGATCAGCGTATACAGATCGTAATAGCGGTCGTTCGGCGGCCAGACCTCAATGTAGACTGCATCCTGTTTCGTTCCGGCTACCGCCTCCATCGGCCAGTTGTTGACGGCGTTGAAGATCACACCGGCGGCGGGATCTTCCGTTCGAACTGCCTCCGCTGCCCGGTCGATCAGCTTCGGAAGCGCGTCGGTCAGCTCGACCGGACGCCGCTCCGCATCCCAGACCTGCTTGGGGAAGCCGTAGGTGTCCATATGGATCCCGGAAAAGCCAAAGGCGACAGCCTTTCGGAATTCTGCCAGAATATGCTCCGACCAGCCGCAGTCGGGCGCGATATTCATGTAATAGAGCCACCCGGCGAAGGTCATCGCCTGCCCGTCCATGGTGTACATGGCCCATTCCGGATGCGCTGCAAACAGCTCCTTTGCAGCGGCATAGACAGCGCCGTAGGCAATGGGCCGGATCCCGGCAGCCTTGCAGGCGGCGATCTTCGCGCGGATCGCTGCAAGGTCGGTTTCCCTACCCATGGGATCGAGATACCGCTCCTGCGGCGGCAGCAGCATGTCGTGGCGGTACATCCAGTCATAAAACTGCACGGCGTTAAAATGCAGCCGCCGGAGCCAGTCCACGTCCTGCGTTTCAGTGTCCGCAGAGGTAAAATCCGATAAAAAAGCGTACCGCGTCACCTGACGGGGATCCTCCACAACGTCGAACGCACCCTCCCACTGTGCAGAGCCGGTTTCGACGGCGACTCCGTAGCTGCCAATCGGCAGCGGCGGCAGGATCAGCGTCCGTCCGCTTTGGCGCACGGAGCAGTCGATGGGTGCTTCCAGCCGGTATACGCATACGCGCGGCGCGTTCGCTCCCTCCGGCAGATACAGCCGTATCTCCTGCCCTGTCAGATACTGCGCGCGGTCAAATTCACAGGTCAGCTTCATCCCTTTACCGCCCCCTGTGTCAGGCCGCCGACGACCATTTTTCGCTGGAACAGAATAAACAGCGCGACGACCGGGATCAGCGCAAGGATCGACGCGGCAAAGACCCACTCCCAGCGCGTGGCGTACTGCCCGTTGAGCCGCTGCAGCAGCAGCGGGAGCGTCATCATTTTCTCATCCGCGCCAACGAGCACCTTGGCGGTAAAATACTCCTCCCAGAAGCCCTGAAACGCGAAGATGGTCATCGTGCCAATCGCCGGCTTGGAGAGGGGCAGCATGATCTTGAAAAAGATCGTGCCGTGTCCGCCGCCGTCGATAATGACCGATTCGGACAGAGAATCCGGCAGACCCCGGAAGAAATTCCGAAGGAAAAACGTATGCCCGCAGACGTTGGTCGCCACATACACCAGGATCAGACCGGCACGCGTCCCAATCAGGCCGTTTGTCAGGCCCGGAAGCGGAATGCCCTTCAAGATCAGGAACTGCGGTATGATGTTCAGAAAGCCCGGCATCATCAGCGTAAACAGATAGATTCCAAAGAGCTTGTCCCGGCCCGGAAACCGGATGCGGGCGAAGCCGTAGGCCGAGAGCGTGGAGATGAACACGGAAAGAACGACCGTTACACAGGTATTGACGACGCTGTTCCAGACCGCCGTCGGGAAAATCTCCAGCTCCAGAATATGCTTGTACGCGGAAAAATCCAGTCTGGTCGGAAGCAGTCTGGGCGGGTACGGCAGCACATAGCTGAATTCCTCAAAGGAATTGCTGATCATGAAGAAAAACGGAACAGAAAAGACCAGCAGCGCGCTGATCAGCAGCGCCCACAGCAGGATCTGGCCCAGAAGCTCCGAGCCCCGTTTGCTTTTGATACGTTTCAAGCCTATCCCTCCTGTTCTGTGCCGTTCAGCTTCAGCGTCCGGTTCAGGATCACCGTCAGGATCACGATGGTCACGGCGGAGATCATACCAATGGCGGAAGCCTCGCCGAAGGCGAACTGATTGAACGCCTTGTCATACAGCAGATATTGCAGCGTGGACGTTTTGCCGTTCGGATTGCCGCCGGTCAGCATCATGACCTGGATAAAGACGTTGAACGAACCGATAATCATGTTTACCATGACATAGAAGGTCGTGGGCCGCAGACTCGGCATGGTGATATACCGGAATCTTGCCCAGAGTCCCGCGCCGTCCAGCTCCGCTGCCTCATAGCGCTCCTTTGGGATGCTCTGAAGCGCCGCCAGATAGATCAGCATGGCCCAGCCGACGTTTTTCCAGATGCCCATGAGCCAGATGGCCGCATTGCCGGACCACTCCCGCAGCAGCCACGGCACATAGTCGTCCAGCACATGCAGCACATCCACGAGGATGTAGTTGATCAGCCCTCGGTTGGAGTTATTGAACATATACTGGAACACCAGACTGACAATGACCCACGAAGTGATGACCGGCAGATAAAAGCCCACGCGGAAAACACCCTGTCCGCGTCTGAGATTGTTGATCAGATACGCGAACAGCATTCCGCCCAGCAGGATGAACGGAACGGTCACAAGCGCGTAAAGGAAGTTGTTCCGATAGGCATACCAGAACCGGGAGCCGCCGGACAGGACCTTTTTGAAATTCTCAAGACCGATAAACGTAATATTTCCCTGCACGATCTGATAATCGGACAGCGCAATGCGGATCGTAAACAGCAGCGGATAGAGCACGAACACCGCCACCAGGATCAGCCCCGGCAGGATAAACGGCAGCGCCGTGAGCCAGCCGCGCACGCCCTTGCGGCCTGCGCCGGGCCGCCCGGCCCGCAGGCCGGCTTTTTCGGCAGAAACCATAGGGATACCCCTCCTTTCTCAAAAAGGCCGCAGAACCGTTGGGTCCTGCGGCCTGCTGTAAGACGCGGTTTAGCTGAGCTGCTCGTCGATCCGGGCCGCCGCATCGTGAAGCGCCTGCGCCACATCCGCACCATCGACGAAGATGCTGGTCACCGTTTCGCTCCAGATCTCCTGGATCGCGGAGTTGTTGGGAGACGGAATGCGCGCCTTGGCCGATTCCATCTGCTGCATATAAACAGACCAGACGGGATTGCTCTGCACAGCCTCGCTGCTTACCAGCGACTTGAGGATTGGCAGCTGACCGGCCTCGAGCATGGCAAGCTGCACATCCTCAGAGGTCATGAACTTGGCAAACTCATAGGCTGCTTCCGGGTGTGCGCTGGTGGCGAACACAGCAATATCCTCGCCGCCGACCACGGACGCACTGCGGCCTTCATAGGTGGGGATGGTCGCTGCAGTGATGCCCTTGGAGAGGCTGTCCTCATAGGAGCCGAAATACCACGGGCCTTCAAAGAACATAGCGTATTCGCTGTTGATGCCGTCCCATGCGTCCACGGAGCCGTCCACGTCGCGGATCGTAAACACCTTCTCGTCATGCAGCTCCACGATCTTCTGCATGGCTGCGATGCTGGCGTCGCTGTCCAGATAGCCGCTGGCCTTGGTAAAGCCTTCGTCGGTCAGCACGCCGCCGAACAGCCAGAAATACGGGTACATATCCCAGTCGCCGACGCCGGAAACATTCAGGGAGTAGGTGCCGCGGGTCTTGGCGGCCTCAATGAACTCCTCCATGGTAGCCGGGATCTCGTCCAGCCCCAGCTCCTTGAGCACGTTGGTGTTGACAACGGCCGCCTTGCAGTTGGTATCCAGCGGCAGGCCGTAATATTTGCCCTGATAGAGGTTGGTCGAAAGCGGTGCGTCCAGATACGATGCGGAAAGCTCTGCGAAGTCCGGGTAATCGCTCAGCGCAGCCAGACCACCCTGCTTGGCATAGGCTGCGATGTTGGCGATGTCCACACGGGCTACGTCCGGGCTCATGCCGGTGCCGAAGGAGGTCACGATCATCTGGTGGTACTGGCTGCTGTCCTGACGGACAGCCTCGACCTTGATCTCGGGATGAAGCGATTCCCAAAGCGGCATAACGACGTTCAGAAACTGCGCTTCCTCGCTGTCGCCGTAGGTATGCCAGAACGTGATGGTGACCGGTTCAGCCTGCTCAGGCGCGTCTGTCTGTTCCGGTTCGTCTGCCTGCGCCGGCGTATCGGCTGCCTGCGCGGGCGCGTCGGCGGTATGATCCGACGCGGGCTGCTGCGTCTGGGCCTTGCTGCACCCCGCCGCGCACATCACGATCATAATGACGGAAAGCAGCAATGCGATCCATTTTGAAACACTCTTTTTCATTGTTTTTCCTCCTGCTTCGTAATCTCTGCGAGGTTTCATTCGCAGTTTGATTATACCCCTCCGTTTTCGGCAGGTGAATGGAGAGCAGCGTTCTTAGTTGTATTATAGCGACTTTTTTGAAAATATCCATGCAGCACAATCTCTATTTGCGCAGAATTCTTCCTTGCAGATTTGTGCATTTCGCTGCCGGAGGGTACAGTCACCGGAAAGTCCGCTCTGCATGGAGCTGCACCGCCCTGAAGCAGTCCGCGCAGGTGCTTTTTCCCGTATTCCTTGCCTGCGCTGCGAAATTGCCCATCTTTCCGGCAGCGCTTTCCTGTATCTGGTGCGTGATAAAATACCGCCTGCCGGAACTGCTCCGGCAGGCGGCATGACGAGATATGGCCGGAGATGCTGGAGATGTTCCGCCGCGCCGGGATCCGGAACTATTCGATCTGGCAGGCAGGCGATACGCTTTTCGGATATTACGAATGTGACGATCTGCAAACAGCGCTTGCCGTGCAGAAGGACGCGCCTGTCAGCGCACGCTGGCGCACATATATGCGCGATGTGATCCGTATGGAACGGGATCCGAAGAGCGGCGCACAGCCGCATCTGGAGCAGGTGTTCTTTTTCGGCTGTGACACCTGTACCTGAAGGAACAGACCTATATGTTCTTAAAAGGCAGTCTGCGGTTATACAACGCAGGTCCAGCCGAAGGGGTCTGGCCGGGTGCCCCACTGGATGCCAGTCAGCTCGTCGTAGAGTCTCTGTGACAGCGCGCCGATCCGGTTCTGGTTGACCTCGAACGTTTCTTCGTTCCATGCCAGCTCCCCGATGGGCGAAATGACGGCTGCGGTGCCGACGCACCACGCTTCCTCCAGCGTGCCGTTTTTGGCAGCCTCGAACAGCTCGTCCACGCTGAGCAGCCGCTCCTCGACCGGAACGCCCCAGCTCTTCAGCAGCTCGATGCAGGACTTTCTGGTAATGCCCGGCAGAATCGAGCCTGTCAGCATCGGCGTGACGACGGTTCCGGCGATCTTGAACATGACGTTCATGCCGCCGCCCTCTTCCACGTATTTACGCTCCACGCCGTCCAGCCACAGGACCTGCGAGTAGCCTTTTTCCAGCGCCTTATCGCCCGCGCGGTTGGCTGCGGCGTAGTTGCCGCCGCACTTGGCCTCGCCCGTTCCGCCGCGCACCGCACGCACGTCCTCCGTCTCGACCATGATCGGCACAGGCTTCAGGCCGTCTGAGAAATAGCTTCCCGACGGAGACAGAATGATTGCAAATGTCGCCTCATGCACGCCATGCAGGGCAAGCGTCGGGTCTGTCGAATACAGGAAGGGGCGGATATAGAGCGACGTGCCGGGTGCAGACGGGACCCACGCGGCATCCATCTTTACCAGCTCCCGGATCGCCTGCAGGCCGTCGCGCTCATCGATGCGCGGCAGGCCCAGCCGGTCGCAGGAGCGGTTCAGCCGTGCGACGTTTTCCCAGGGTCTGAACAGCTGCACCGCTCCATCCGGGCGGCGGTACGCCTTCAGTCCCTCGAAGACCTCCGTGCCGTAATGCAGAACGCTTGCCGCCGGAGAAATGCTGATCGGCCCGAAGGGTACGATGCGCGCGTTGTGCCACCCCTCCCGGTCTGTATAATTCATCAGAAACATATGGTCCGTGAATACGGAGCCGAAGCCGAGCCGGTCGGCGGGCGGCAGCTTGCCGGGATGCGTTGTTTTTGTCATGCTGATGTTCATCGTCATAACCTCCTGTCTGAACGGTTTTTTATAGTTCCTTGAGATGCTGCATATTGCGGCGGATGCCCTGTACAGCCAGTGCATACGCGACGTGCGCGCCCACATGGCCAAGCCCGATCACACCGAGACTTCTTTTCCTGCTCATAGTAAGCACATCCTTTCATAGCGTCAGTTGACAAGGGCACACATGGTTTTCCCGGGCCTGAACAGCAGCTGGCTGCGTTATCCTCGTTGATGGGCGTCAGCCCATCTGCCTCGTCTGCCTTGTCATCTACCGTCCATGCTCCGGGAAAACTCGAAGACCCGCCGGGCGCTCCGGCGCGTTTTTCGCAAGGCAGAGGACGCAGGCAGGCTGTCGCCTGTCAAGGACGATAACGCCGCGAAAGGCGGGCCGGTGCGTCCTGCGGGCATGTGTGTCCTTGTCAACTGACGCTATCGAGTTCAAAGAATATTGGTGTAGCCCATAAGACTTGCGTCCGCCTGCGCAGCGGCCTGTTTGCCGCTGGCAATAGCCAGCACGACGAGCGACACGCCAGACGCCATATCGCCTGCTGTCAGGGCCGGCACGCCGGTCTTCCGGACAGCCTCATACGCATCCACAGACGCCGGTTCACACCCGGAAAAGCCGGAGGCAAGCAGCAGCAGATCGCAGGGCAGCTGTTCGCCGCTCCCCTGCAGGATCACCGCGTTTACAGAGCCGTCATCGCCGCAGACAAGCCGTTCGATCTGCGTCTCATAGCGCTGGATATCCGCGCCGAAGACAGCCTCCGCCTCCTCGTGCGCATGGTCGCGTTTTTCTGTCTGCTCCGTGCGCGGCTTGCGGATCAGCTGCGTGATGGACCGGCAGCCCTGCCGCAGCGCAACGGAGATGCAGTCTGAAGCGCTGTCGCCCGCACCGACCAGCACGACCTGCCTGCCGGATGCCGTTACGGCGGGTTCTGTTTTTTCAAGCAGCGACTGCGCCGAGGCGCGCAGATAATCGAGCGCGTAGAAAACACCGGCCGTTTCGGCAAACGGCAGCGGCCGCGGCTGCTGCGCGCCGCAGCAGAAGATCACAAGGTCAAACTGTGCGGCCAGTTCCTCCGGGCTGATCTGCTGCCCCACACGGCAGCTTGTCCGGAAGCTGACGCCCTCGCGCTCCATAAGCGAAATGCGGCGGGCAACGATCTGCTTCGGCAGCTTCATTTCCGGGATGCCATAGGTCAGAAGTCCGCCCGGAAGCGGGTCTTTTTCAAAAACCGTCACATGATGGCCGCGGCGATTGAGATAGTAAGCTGCGGAAAGTCCGGCCGGGCCGGAGCCGATCACCGCGATTTTTTTATCCGAACGCGCAGCGGACGGCATGGGCTGCATCAGGTCGTTTTCAAAGCCATACTCGATGATGGAAAGCTCGTTTTCCCGGATCGTGACCGGCTCGGACACCTGGCCGCAGACGCAGGCTCTTTCACACAACGCCGGGCAGACCCGGCCTGTAAACTCCGGGAAGGGGCTTGTCTTCAGCAGCCTCTGCAGCGCACCCTCATAATTTCCGTTCCATAGAAGATCGTTCCACTCCGGGATCAGGTTATGCAGCGGGCAGCCGAGCAGCACGCCCTCAAACGACGCGCCTGCCTGGCAGAACGGCACGCCGCAGTCCATGCAGCGGCCGGACTGCCGGCGGCGGTTCCGTTCAGACAGCGGCAGCTCGACCGGCGCATAGTCGCCTGTGCGCGCCGCCGCGTCACGGCTCGGACAGTTCACGCGCGTATAATCCAGAAATCCAGTCGGTTTTCCCATGACTTTATTCCTCCCGCTTCAAAAACGCTTCAAGTTCTGCCTCATCCCGCGTCATACCGGCTGCCTCATACCGGCCGATCAGCTGCAGCATATGGCTGTAGTCATACGGAATGATCTTTTTGAAATCCGCAAGCCGCTCGTTGAAGTGTTCGAGAATGGCGCGGCCTTTTTTTGAGCCTGTGAGCGCCACATGACGCTGCAGAAGCTCCCGGAGACGGGAAATGTCCTGCTTCTGTGTAACGGCCTCGACGGAGACAAGCTCCTTGTTGACGCGCAGATAGAACTTATGCTCCGGGTCCAGCACATAGGCAACGCCGCCCGACATCCCGGCGGCAAAGTTCCGACCGGTAGGCCCCAGAACGACGACCGTGCCGCCCGTCATATATTCACAGCCGTGGTCGCCGACGCCCTCCACAACGGCGGTCGCGCCGGAATTGCGTACGCAGAAGCGTTCGCCCGCAATACCGGAAATGAAGGCGCTGCCGCTTGTCGCGCCGTAGAGCGCAACATTGCCGATGATGACGTTGTCGGCAGGCTCAAACGTGCTGGCCCGATCCGCAAAGACGACCAGTCTGCCGCCGGAAAGGCCCTTGCCGAAGTAGTCGTTGCTGTCGCCCTCGAGCGAAAGCGTTACGCCCTTCGGCAAAAACGCGCCGAATGACTGCCCGGCGCCGCCGCGGCAGTGGATCTGATAAGTATCATCCTCCAGCGTGCTGCCCCAGCGGCGCGTGATCTCCGCGCCGAAGAGCGTGCCGAACGCACGATCAGAACAGGAAATATCAACAGTGCAGCGCTTTGGGACAGCCGGTTTTCCCTTTTTCGGAAGCAGCGGCAAAAGCACCTGCTTATCCAGCGTCGTATCCAGCTTGAAATCGAACCGCTGTACCGGATCATAATGGCAGTTTTCCTCGCCGCAGCGGGCCAGAATGCCGGAGACGTCTACCATCGCGGCGCGCTGCGTGATCTGATGCGGCAGGATGTGCAGATACTCCGTATGACCGACCAGCTCGTCGACCGTGCGCACGCCGAGCTTCGCCATGATCATGCGCAGCTCCTGTGCGACAAACTCCATAAAGTGCATGACATATTCCGGCTTGCCGCAGAAGTTTTTCCGCAGCTCCGGCCTCTGGGTCGCGATGCCCATCGGGCAGGTATCAAGATTGCACACGCGCATCATGACGCAGCCGAGGCACACCAGCGGCGCGGTTGCAAATCCGAACTCCTCCGCGCCGAGCATACAGGCGATTGCCACATCGCGGCCGGTCATAAGCTTGCCGTCTGTTTCGAGGCGCACACGGCCGCGCAGACCGTTGGCAATGAGGCTCTGGTGCGCTTCGGCCAGACCAAGCTCCCACGGAAGGCCGGCATTGTAAATGGAACTGCGCGGGGCCGCGCCGGTTCCGCCGTCATAGCCGGAAATGAGCACCGTCTGCGCGCCTGCCTTGGCAACGCCTGCGGCAATGGTACCAACGCCCGCCTCGGAGACGAGCTTGACGGAAATATCAGCGTTTTCGTTGGCGCATTTCAGATCGTAGATCAGCTGTGCCAGATCCTCGATCGAGTAGATATCATGGTGCGGCGGCGGTGAGATGAGCGCCACACCGGGCGTGGAATGCCGCGTGCGCGCGATCCACGGCCAGACCTTGCTGCCGGGCAGATGGCCGCCCTCGCCGGGCTTGGCGCCCTGCGCCAGCTTGATCTGGATCTCGCTTGCACTTACAAGATACTCGCTTGTAACGCCGAACCGGCCTGAAGCGACCTGCTTGATGGCGGAGTTTTCCTCCGTACCGAGTCTCGCGGGTTCCTCCCCGCCCTCGCCGGAGTTGGACTTTCCGCCCAGGCGGTTCATCGCAATGGCAAGGCAGCGGTGCGCTTCTTCAGAGATGGAGCCGTAGGACATGGCGCCGGTTTTGAAGCGTTTGACGATGCTGGAGGCTGGCTCGACCTCGCCCAGCGGAATTGCCTTTGTCTCGTCAAACCGGAACCCGAGCAGACCGCGCAGCGTATGCGGCAGCAATTCATCGTCGACCATGGCGGAGTACCTGCGGAAGCACGCAAAATCACCGGTGCGGACGGCCTTCTGCAGCGTCAGGATGGTCATCGGATTATACATATGATCTTCCATATCGCCGCCGGAGCGGAGCTTGTGGAAGCCGGAGGAATCGACAGTCAGATCGACGGTCAGATCCATCGGGTCAAACGCCCGGTCATGCCGCCAGACAACAGCGTCGTTCATCTCCTGCAGGCCGACGCCGCCAACGCGGCTGACCGTGTTTGTGAAATACCGGTCCACGACATCCCTGCAGATGCCGACGGCCTCAAAAATCTGTGCGCCCTCATACGACTGCATACTGGAAATACCCATTTTGGATGCGATCCGCATCACGCCGTCCAGAATGGCCTGATCATAGGCATCGACCGCGGCATAGTAGTCCTTGTTGAGCGCCCCTTCGGCGACGAGCTCGCCGATGCAGTCCTGTGCGAGATAGGGATTGACCGCGCTTGCGCCGTAGCCGAAGAGCGTAGCGAAATGGTGCACGTCGCGCGGCTCGGCGCTCTCAAGGATCAGGGAGATCGCCGTGCGCTTTTTCGTGCGGACAAGATACCGCTGCACGGCGGACACTGCCAGCAAAGACGGGATGGCGATGTGGTTCTCATCCACACCGCGGTCGGAGAGAATGAGGATATTTGCCCCGGCGTAATACGCCTTATCACAGGCAACAAACAGCCGGTCGAGCGCAAGCGCAAGCGAGGCATTCTTATAATAGAGCAGCGAGACCTTCTTCGACTGGAGCCCCGGCATATGGAGTCCCTCGATCTTCATGAGATCCCGGCTGGTCAGAACGGGATTGTTGATCTGCAGGACGCGGCAGTTTTCCGCGCAGTCGGAAAGCAGATTGCCGTCGGAACCTGCGTAGACGGTCGTGTCAGTAACGATGGCCTCGCGCAGCGCGTCGATCGGCGGGTTCGTGACCTGCGCAAACATCTGCTTGAAGTAATAGAACAGCGGCTGATGCTTTTCTGACAGGACGGCCAGCGGGATATCCGCCCCCATGGAGGCGGTCGGTTCCGTGCCGTTTTTCGCCATGGGCAATATGGCTGAGTGGATCTCGTCATAGGTATAGCCGAAGATCTTATACAGGCGGCTGCGCTCCAGCGCCGTGTATTCCGGAACCTTCCGGTTTGGAATCGGAATATCCGCCAGCTGCAGCAGCTCCTGATCGAGCCACTCGCCATAGGGATGCTCCGCTGCGTAACGGTGCTTGAGTTCCCGGTCTTCCAGAACGGTGCCGGTCCGGGTATCGACCAGAAGCATTTTCCCCGGCTGCAGGCGGGATTTGCGGACGATCCGCTCCGGCGGGATCGGCAGCGCGCCGACCTCTGATACTAAAATCTAGTAAAACACTTTAACCGTCTTACCAGATATGCTATACTG
>ENA-UOIY01000582-UOIY01000582.1-human-gut-metagenome-genome-assembly--contig:-P114-NODE-582-length-57907-cov-98.797189_pt1 | contig 57907 bp, 87 predicted proteins | sample MGYA00242335_ERZ723882 | MGnify/ENA metagenome assembly ERZ723882
TCTAATCAAAGTTGTTGAGGGGTGTAATCAAAATGATGAGACCCCTCTAATCAAAATGATTAACAATTATAATAGTAATAGTAATATAAATAATAACGTAGTAATATCTAAAGATATTACTACGAGCGAGGAAGGAAAAGCTGAATCAAGTATTGAAAGTAAACCAGATATTTCAGATGATTTTCTTTTACATGATACTGTTAAGAAAAAACCTAACTTATATCAGCAATGTATAGGACTTATAAATAATAGATATATTGATAATCCCGAACTAAAAAAACTACTTATTCAGTATTTAGATTTACGTTTTGAAATGAAAGATAAACCACTGTATGCTAATCAGTGGAAGGGAATGTTAAATAAACTGGATACTTTACATAACAAAGATGGGTTTAATTATGAAGATGTTATTAGACAAAGTATTGAAAGAGGTTATGCAAATTTCTATCCTATTAACTCATATTCTTGTAAAACTAATCCAGATACAAATACTTCACCACAGCATAAAGCTGACCGCTCAAAACTTGTTAGGAATAAGGATGGAAGTTTTGTTTCATTTTAGTAAGTAGAATTATTAAGAAAACTTAATAATTTTATAGAAAATAAAAATTAGGAGGAATTATATTATGGGTATTGATTTTAGTGCTCTTTATGAACAGAATGCTGACTTTAAAAGGTATGTTGACAGGTATTGTACAAAACACAGAATAAGTGTTGAGGAAGCAATTAAGCATGCTTTGGTAAGGGATGCTGGTAAATATTATAAGAAACTAGCAGAAACAACAAAAACTGAATAGGAGACTTATTATGTACGAAGATTGCTTATATAAGGGTATTTGCGAGAATACTTGTAGACAGTCGTGTATGAGGTATTTGGAAATGCGGTATATGCTTAAATCAAGTTGTATTCCGAAGTCACGACAGAAAGTTAATACGCTTGTACCTCAGGATTGTGATTATGATGCTTTTATGAAACTTGCTGAATTACGAGATTCTATTGTTGAGTTTACAGAAAACGGTAAGAAACTATATATTTATAGTACGAACTGTGGAAACGGTAAGACAACATGGTCTATAAAGCTGATGCTTCAATATTTCAATGAGGTGTGGGCAGGTAATGGTTTTAAGAAAAGAGGAATTTTTGTTAATGTTCCAACATTTTTATCCATGTGTAAGTCTACAATATCATCGCCGGATGAAGCTTTTACTGATATGAGAGAGAGTTTGGCTGATGTGGATCTTGTGGTATGGGATGAGATTGCATCAACAAAATTATCCGAGTATGATTATAATACTCTGCTTACATATATAGACCAAAGAACGCTCAATGAAAAGGCTAACATATACACAGGTAATATTTTACCGGATAAGCTTTCTAACTATGTTGGTACAAAGCTTTCAAGTAGAATTCTAGGTGGTGCTGTTCTCGTTGAGTTACGAGGAGGAGACATGAGATAATGGTACAGTTGCAGGTATTAAATAAAGTTCTTATAACAAAAGACATATCTCTGCTTATAGATAACAATCTTACAGTAGACTATTTCATTGAGTATGAGCCGGAATATAATTTTATTATGTCTCACTATGATACATATAAGAATGTTCCGGATACCGAGACGTTTTTGGCTCAATTTCCTGACTTTGAGTTGTTACAGGTTACTGAAAGTGACAGATATCTCATTGATACATTGAGAGAAGAATATTTGTATTCTAAATCTGTTCCCATAATCAAAAAAGCAGCTGAATTGTTGAAAGCGGATGCAAATGAAGCAAGTAAATACTTACAGTCAGAGCTGATAAATTTAACACCCAATTATACAACCCCTTATGTAGATATAATTCATTCGGATAATCGTGTGAAAGTGTTTGAAGAGAAATCTAACAATAAGGAATCTTGGTTTATACCCACAGGTTTTCCGGAACTGGATGATATTGTTTTTGGGTGGCAACAAGGCGAAGAACTGGTTGTCATTTTTGCAAGAACAGGTGTTGGTAAGTCTTGGGTACTTGTTAAATCAATGCAACACGCTTGGGAGATTGGTAAGAACGTTGGCTACATATCTCCTGAGATGAGTGCAGATAAGATAGGTTATCGTTTCGATACTATGAATAATCACTTCTCAAATATGGCATTGGTTAGAGGTGATAAGAATTCAGTATCCGTGGATGAGTATAAAGCATATAGTGAGAAACTTGCTGAACATAAAAACGGATTCTTTGTATCAACACCTAAGGACTTCAATAATAAGGTAACAGTAAGTAAGCTTAGAACATTTATAGTTGCTAATAAACTGGATGTGCTTGCTATTGACGGTATTACCTATATGTCCGATGAAAGATACAAGCGTGGTGATAATAAGACAACTTCACTTACTAATATTTCAGAGGATCTTATGGCTTTGAGTTGTGAACTTAATGTTCCTATTCTTATTGTTGTTCAATCCAACAGAGGCGGTGTTGAAAAGGATACCCCAGATTTGGAAGATATTCGAGACAGTGACGGTATTTCTCATAATGCTACAAAAGTAATATCCCTTGCTCAAAAAGAAGATGCACTTGTTATGAAAATTAAGAAGCATCGTGATGGACGAATAGGTGATAAACTTACCTATATGTGGGATATTGATATGGGTGAGTTTAAGTGGATTCCCAGTGATGAAGATGAAGCACCCCGAGAGCGTAAAGAAGAGAGAAAAGAGGAAATTCGACACGAATTTAAGGAAAGCAAAAAAGTTGTATTTTAAGGAGACTGGAAATGCTTGAAGTAAACAATAGTATTATAATGGATGATATCTCGGATATATTAGTTGAGTTAAGAAGACAACTTGAAATAGAAGGAATCAAAAGATTCCCCAAAATTATTATATCCGGCGATAATATTCAGACAAATTGTCCTTTTCATAAAAACGGACAAGAGCGTAAACCGTCATTTGGAATATTGAATAAGAAAAAGGGAAATGATCCTGCAGGAACGTGTCATTGTTTTGGATGTGGTTGGACTGGTTCTTTTGCTGAAATGGTATCTAACTGTTTTGGATATGATGATATGGGGTTGTTCGGAGGTAAGTGGTTAGCAAGGAATTTTTTATCTGTGAGTGTTGAATCTCGCCCTGATGTTGAGTTGGATATGGGTCGGGGTTCAAAGGTAAAAGAAAAGAAGTCATATATAACGGAAGAAGAACTTGACAGTTACAGATATACACACCCATATATGTATCAGAGAAAAATGAATGATGCTGTTATAGAGTTGTTTGATATTGGGTATGATAAAAGGACGGGTTGTATAACTTTCCCTATAAGAGATATTAATGGTAATTGTCTTTTTGTTGCTAGAAGAAGTGTAAACACAAAGTTTTTTAATTATCCACAAAATGTGGATAAACCTGTGTATGGCTTGTATGAATTGTCTCGGCTTGAGAATTATCCTAATGAAATAATTATATGTGAGAGTATGATAGATGCTATCACTTGCTGGGTATTTGGTAGTTATGCTGTAGCTTTGAATGGTCTGGGAAATGAATTGCAGTTTAAGCAATTACTAAAGATGCCCAACCGTAAATTTATATTGGCAACAGATATGGATGAAGCCGGATTAAGAGCAAGAGAACGTATCAAAAATCATCTTAAAGATAAGATTGTAACTCAATATATCTGGGATGTTAAAAAAGCAAAAGATATAAACGATATGAGCCAAGAAATGTTCGATTCATTAAAAGAAATTTTTTAGGAGGTAAAAAATTATGTTTGTAGTAAATGATTCTGACACACCCATTGAAGTAGCGCAGAAAATTATTTGTGGAACTAGGGATAAAGCAGAGCTCGGCTCTTGCTATACAAAAAAGAAAGCTCTGTAGCGGCCGGATATATAACACATATATCTGGCTGTTTTTTATCTGGGTTATTTTAGTGTCTTTATTGATTTTTCTTTAAGATTGCACTATAATATTATATGTAAATAAAATATTTATTTTTGTAAAGGAGAGCAAAAATGATTAAATTAGAACACACTGTATTAGCAACTAATGAACAGATGGCTTTTGTCATTGAAGGAATGAGAAATCCCAAGAATAGCTGGGATAGGAGTGATAGTTTCGGTGTTGGTTATGGTATTGGTTCATCTGATCTGAATCTTATGAAAACATTAGCTAAAGCCGGCCCAGTACATAGAAAGTACATGAGAATGATTCCTGTTTATGTGAGAATTACAGCGCCTTTGTACTGGTGGAAAGAATTTGATACATATAAGGTAGGAACTGTGGCAAATAGCTGTAGTACTATGCACAAGATTCAGGAGAAGGAGTTTAAGCTGGAGGATTTTAGTATAGAGCATTTAATTACAGGAGAAAAGCCTTTAGTCGAAGGTATGGATGCTGTGGAACCTCCTAATGCTATATGGCTTATACATCGCACAATTCAGACACTCAATCAATACCGAGATTTATATTTGCAGACTAAAGATAAAAAATACTGGTGGCAGATGATTCAGCTTCTTCCTAGTAGTTACAACCAGACTAGGAATGTTATGCTGAATTATGAAGTACTTGCTAATATTTATGAATGGAGAAAAGAACACAAGTTAGATGAGTGGAAAGCATTCTGTAAATGGATAGAAGATTTACCTCATAGCGAGTTAATTACTGGTGAATTTGAAAGGAGCAATAGTATAGATGACGATTGATGAAGCAATAAAGTGGGAAAAAGAAGTAGCACAAGAAAAATATAATGAAGGTTTTTTGTGTCATGCAAATCCTGATGATGAAAAGCTGGATAGTTGTGTAGAGTGTGCTAAAGAACATGAGCAACTTGCTCAATGGCTTGAAGAATTAAAGGAATATCAATTAAAGAAGCAACAAGGCTTGCTTGTAATTTTACCGTGTAAGCCGGGAACTATTGTGTACGCTGTTTATAAGATAACTGTTGGTAAGAGAAGTAATCAGTTTCTCTATGATATTGATGAGCGTGTCATAAAGTTAGAGGACATTGATTGTATCGGTGAGTATGTATTCTTCACACGAGAAGCTGCTCTTAACAAAATTACCTCATTAAGGGCGAAGAAACATTAAAATATTCTTTGACATTTTGGTAAGATTGCGGTACAATAATAATGTAATAAAAATACATCAACAAAATAAAATGTAAAGGAGAAAACAATTATGAAGAGGTATCAAAGCAAAAAAGATCCCAATGTAACAGCCGAGGTTCAGTCTTATGACGAGAAGTACAAGACCGTAACTCTGTTAGGAAAGACTGGTCCCGAAGCCGGTAAGTCCTTTTCTATCACATCCTCAACTTTGAAGCGTTGGTGGAACCAGATCGATGAGAATGGTAATGAGATTAAGGATGAAGACGAGCCGGTAGCTGAAGAGAAGACCGAGTCTGGTGAAGAGAAGACTGACGGCGGTAATATGCCTCTGGGTGTTGATGAAGATCAGGTAAATAAGCCTTATGCTCCTGATGTTACTCCTCATTATGTTCCCAAGCCTGAGTCCGTTGAAAAGTATGAGAAGCGGCAGCGTGCAAAGCGTTACAACGAAGATCTGCCTGGTTTTGAAGAGCTTAAGGAAAAGTTCGATAAGCATGCTTCCAGGGTGAATGACAATTCCAGTTACATCAAGCTGCAGGATAAGTCCACTGTATGGAGAAAGTCCTCTGGTATTTTCGTGTATGCGACTGAAGATCTCGGTGCTAAGTTGACTGAAGGCGGACTGATTGGTTCTGCTAACAATGACAAGGATCGTCCTTTCGCCTTCAAGATCACTACTGCTGAAGAGTTTGAGAAGCTCATGGGGGTTTTCGTGGATGAATGATACACTGAGGTTCATAGCACCTCTGGTAGATCCTGAACTTAATAAGCTGACCCTTGAAGAGTTAGCTTATAAGTATCAGGAATCACCCACATCAGCAGTATTGGCAACTTCCTATAAAAAGATATTCAAGTTAGCCGCATTAATTAAGAATAAGTACTGGGGACTTAACGATGCGGATGTAGCAAGTTTTTGTTTGGAGAAGTTGGATTTTTCCTTGCGTACATATACAGGAGATGCTAAGTTCACAACGTACTTCGGAAGGGTGTTTGGTAACAAGCTTAGGGAAGAGACAGAAAGTCTCAATCTAAAGAAGAGAAAGTGTATTTTAGAATCCATCAATGATTTAATCAATGTTGGAGTTGAAGATACATATAATTTGATAGATCTTATGTTACCGACAAACCTTACAGAAAATGAGTACAAGCTCTGTAAGTTAGAGTCCGAGGGTTATGACAGAGCGTACGTGGCAGCCGAATTAGGTGTGTCTCGTATGACTGTACATAATCTTGAAAAATCCTTAAGAAGTAAATTATCATATTTACAATTCCAGTAGAAATACTATATATTAAATGTGTACAAGTTGTACATAATTCGACCCAAGACGGTCAGACCAAAAAGGAGAAAAACATGAAAATAACAAGACACAACCACGTTCAGACAGCTGAAAAGAAAACTGAAAAAAGAGAATTTAAGCATTCTTATACTAAAGAGAACTTCATTAAAGAGGACCCCTCTTTAGAAGATGAAGTTACTCTTTCTAAGTATGAGTTATGTTACTTACTAGCTTCTATTACTGCAGATCAGGATGATCCTGTTATGACACTAGCATCCATGTTACTGTTTACGCAGGTCATTGATGCAATGTTTCCCGCTGATGAAGAGTTAGATGAAAAGGAGGATAAGTAATATGGGTACATTTAACATGAATGAAGCCGATAATTACGGCACTCAGAGTGGATCCTTTTTTGTCCTCAAAGATGACAAGGATGTTGCTCAGGTTCGGTTTTTGTATGATTCCGTAGATGATGTTCAGGGTTATGCTGTTCATAAGGTTCAGGTTGGTGATAAGGAGCGGTATGTAAACTGCTTGAGAGCTTATAATGAGCCTCTTGAGAAGTGTCCGTTTTGTGCAGCTCAGCTTAAGGTTGTACCTCGACTGTTCATTAAGCTGTTTAATGTTACTGCTGGTGAATGCCAGATCTGGGAGAGAAGTAAGTCCTATTTCCAGAGACTTGCAAGTCTCAGCTCTCGTTACAAGCCTTTGCATGATGAAATCGTTGAGATCGAGCGTAATGGTAAAAAGGGTGATATGCAGACATCTTATGAGTTTTATCCTATTGAAAATTCTCCAGTAAATTTGGATGACTTTGATATTCCGGATCCTTTGGGAACAATCATTTTGGATAAGACAGCAGAAGAGATGAATGAGTATTTGGATACAGGTGCGTTTCCTCCTACAGATGGTGATACACAGGGTACACAGAACCAACAGCCTGTAAGAAGATCAGTAAATGAAGGTGTGCAGAGACGTACACCGAGCGGTAATGGAGCACCGGCGAGAAGAGCATTTTAATAAGGAGATATAAGTATGGCAAACCTGTTTGATTTGCCACCGTCTCGAACAAATAGAGGAGCAGATAAAGCTGTTGTTAATAAGTCCACCAACAGGGTGTCTGCTCCTCTTTCAATTAAGGGCGGTGGTTTACTGGAACGTATTTCCAGTATAAATGCACTTGTGGAAAGTAAGCTGGGAAAGTACAAAGATGATTATATCTACTTTATGGCTGATGATGAACAGAAGTTTCGTGATTACATCTATAACATAAAGGAAAGCGGATACTGTGCAATGGATACTGAAACAACAGGATTAGATCCTATTTCAGATACTATTGTAGGTATGAGTTTGTACAGCAAAGGTCAGAAGGGATTGTACATTCCTATTCATCATAAGTCCTACGTTACTGGTATAGAAGTTGAAGGGCAGTTGGATCCTAAATTTATCAGAGAGCAGCTTCAGATACTGGTTGATGCCGGTGTTAGGTTTAAGGAGTATAACGCTAAGTTTGATACCCGAGTAGTTCATAATCAGCTTGGCATTTATATTCCTTGTTGGTTTGATGCACACTTAGCAGCAATGTGCTTAAATGAAAATGAACCGCACGGATTAAAAACTCTTCATTCCAAGTATGTTTTAGATGGTAAAGAAGATGAGTTTTCATTTGGAAAGTTTTTTGAAGATATTACATTCGATCTTATACCTATAAGAACTGGATATATGTATGCGGCTAGAGATGCCGTAGATACTGATGAGTTAGCAGACTGGCAACTTCCTTATCTAACACCAGATAATCCCTTATGTAAGGAATATGGACTGGAAGGTGTTTCAAAAGTATTCTGGAATATTGAAATGCCTTGTATTGAAGTTCTTTCAGAAATGGAAGATACTGGTGTTGCATTTGATTCAGAGTATGCAAGTCAGCTTTCCGAAAAGTATCATAAGCAGAAGGATGAAAACCTTGCTGAATTTTATCGTATCTTAGATATGTATAAGGATGAAATTCAGAGCTACAAGATTGCACATCCTGATAACAAGCTTAGCGATCCTATTAACATTGCAAGTCCTACGCAGTTAGCAATATTGTTCTATGATGTGCTTAAGATCGATCCTGTGGATGAGAAATCACCCAGAGGAACAGGAGTTGAAATCTTGGAAAAGATTGATAATCCTTTGTGTAAAGCAATTTTGGATTACAGAGCAACCGATAAATTGTTGTCCACTTATATTGATAAGTTGCCGGGGTGTATCAATCCGAAGACGGGTCGTATTCACTGTAACTTTAATCAGTATGGTGCTATGACTGGGAGAATGTCAAGTGATAATCCTAATATGCAGAACATTCCTTCACATAACCATGATATTAGAAAAATGTTTGTGGCAAGTCCTGGTAATGTATTATTATCTAGTGACTATTCCCAGCAGGAGCCAAAAGTTATGACTGTAATGTGTGGAGACCCTTCAATGATTGAAGCATACCAGAAAGGAAAAGATTTATATGCCAGTATCGCAAGTTTGGCTTTTGGTAAACCCTACGAGGAGTGCCTTGAGTTTAGACCGGATGGAACAACAAATAAGGAAGGAAAAGAGCGAAGAAGTAGCGCAAAATCCATATTACTGGGAATACTGTACGGAAGGGGTATCAATTCCGTTGCCGAGCAGCTTCACACTACAAAAGTGAAAGCTCAGCAAATTCAGGACCGTGTATTCAAAGGATTTCCTGCAATCAAAAAGTTTGAGGAAGATACAATTAACATGGCTAAGGAGTATGGTTTTGTTACAACTTTCTGGGGACGTAAGAGACGGTTGCCGGAAATGCAGCTTAATGAATTTGAGTTTAGATGGAAACCTGGTTATGGTGATGTGGATCCTTTGTCGTTCGATACAGATGTTGTTGAAACAGAAGTTCCTGATGATAAGATTGCATACTATACAAGGAAACTAAGACAGAATCCGTACAAGAAGAGAAAAGTGTATGAGGAAGCAGCTGCAGAAGGAATTATCATAACTGATAATGGTGGTAAGATAGCTGATGCAACAAGACAGTGCGTAAATTCAAGGATTCAAGGAAGTGCTGCAGATCTTACAAAAATGGCGGCAGTAGAGATTTATAAAAATCAGAGGTTAAGGGAACTTGGATTCAAATTATTGATACCCGTTCACGATGAGTTCATTGCAGAATGTCCTATTGAAAATGCAAAAGAATGTGCTGAGTTATTCAGTAAGTGTATGGCTGATGCTGCAAGAGATATGAATATTCCTATAAGTACTGATGTAACAATATCCCGTGAATGGTATGGAGAGGAGTTGTCTTTATAATGGGAAACGAATTTAATTCTATTGTTGAGAAGATAATACAAACTGTTCATGAAACTGAAGATGAATTTATCTTTGAGACAGTAAGACCTTTTTGTGAAGATGTTATTCAATCTAAAATATCGAAACAGGATTTAGCTAGAGCTGTGGTAAATTACCATGGCTCTAGAATTACCATTTATGATGATAAAGAAGTTTGTCCTGCTTGTAGAGCTGTTTTGGATTCACCACTTTACAAGGGAAGAAATGTCTGTTATTGTTATAGATGTGGTAGGAAAATTATAAGGAACTGGAATAGAGAGGAAAATAAAAATGAGCGTAATGATAGGAGTAATATCGTACCTACCGAACAATGAACTAAGGACACAGCGATTGACAGCGGCTCGTACTCAACTTGACTGGTTGCATACTTTATTCACTGAACCGAAAATAACCGTTGTCGCTCAAGCGTACAATGATAGCGAGTGTGATTATGAAGGAGTAAACTACATTCGATACGAAAGTGGTATAGGTGCCGGGAAAGCTCGAAATGTTATTCTTAAAATGTTCTATGAATCTGATTATGATTGGCTTTTCTTATTAGATGATGATACAGTAGCTTATGATTATTACAGCTATCAGAATTTCATTCATGAGATTGTAGACAATCCTGAAAAGTTCAAGGCAGTTGATGCAGTATCAGCAGTAGAGCCCGAGTATCATCCTTATAAGAAATTGAATTTTAAGGATGCCGGAAATCTAACTCATTTTAAGTTTGAACCCCGAGAGCTTAATAGTGGATCGGCAACATCTATAATCCGAAATATAAAGAAGTTTTATGGTAAGGAACTTTATTATCCTGATACAGATGCCAACAAAGGCGAAGGAAGAGAGGATATGGAATTTCTGCTTGAGTGGTTACTGCTGGGATTTAACTGGTATACAATGGATACATGGATAAGGAAGTCGTTATGTTTCGATAAGAGTAGCATTTTCGGTGGTGACACAAAAGCAAGGGATAAGATACTAATGCACGATCTGGACGTTGTGTGTGAAAAGTATAAGCAATATGGTTTACAGCGATTGAGCAATGGTAAAATAACCTGGAGTAATTTCAATGATGCTTATAATAAATCTGAGAAATTACTATATATTATTCGTAATGAAAAAATTGTTTTTGACGAGAAAACAACGCCCAAAGAAAAGTCTAACTGTAAAAATTTATTTTAGGAGGTACTTATGGGATTTATTTTGTATTTGGCATCTTATGATGATAAGTCTATCATGGATGATGCTTGGAAAAATGACTGGCCGCTGTTGTATAGCCAGATTAACAATCGTGGGTGTATTCTTAACAGGTTTAATGCTCCCACTAATGGTAAGCTTCTCGTTGATAGTGGAGCACACTCCGCACATACAAAAGGAATTGAACTGGATTTGGAAGAGTACATAGGTTTCGTAAATGATAACATTGAGAAGATGACCTTGTATGTTCAGGTTGATAAAATTCCTGGTCAATATCGTAAGCCTAAGACTGAAAAGGATTGGCTTGAGGCTCCTCAGTTGAGTTGGGAGAACTACTTGTATATGAGAAGTCGCTCTAAAGATCCTAGTAAGTTGGTTCCTGTTTTTCATCAAGGAGAGGATTTTAAGTGGTTGAGAAACTTATGTGATTATACCTTTGAAGATGGAAGCCATATTCCTTATATTGGATTGTCACCTCGTGGTGATGTGTCTCTGAAAGCAAAATATGATTTCTGCGCTGAATGTTTTAGTGTAATTCAGCAGAGTTCAAATCCAAATGTAATGACCCATGCTTTTGGTGCAACATCATTGGAGATGCTTGAGAGATTACCGTTCACTTCCGCAGATAGTACTACATGGGTGTTAGTTTCTGCTTTCGGTCAAGTTTGGATGCCTAACTGTATTACTGGCGATGTAAATGGTGTAGGTATTAAGCTAGGTGTAAGTACTGAAAACATTGCTCATCCTACAGCAACTCAGACATACTGGGAACAAAGCTCAGAGGTAAGAAAGCGGTTGGATGACTACTTTGAGAGTATTGGAACTAACATTGAAGAGCTCTCAAAAAGTCATAGTGCAAGAGCCCTTGCATCCGCAAAATACGTTCAGAACTGGGCAGCAAATTATCAGTACAAAGGTCTTGAAAAATTTAGATCTTCTTACACATTATTTTAAAGGAGGCAACTATGAATTTATTCTTTGGTGATTCTTTAACGGCTGGTGAAAATAACAATAATACTAGCTTTGTTGATTATGTTAGAGAAAATAGTTTTAACTTAGGAATTAGCGGTACAACTATTGGAGAGTATTCAATATACCCTGTAGATGGCAATAGTTTATTAGGTGTTATTAACAAATACCAAAATGCTATTAAAAATGCTGATAAAATATTTCTTGAGTATGGTTGTAATGATGTAGCCGCAATTATGTGTGGTTTCGCTACTGTCCAGACAGTTGTTGTATCACTTGTAAAAGCTCTTGATTGGATAAAGCAGTTAAATCCTCAGAGTAAAGTTTATTTTTTAGCACTAGGTGATAAGAAAACAGTTTATGACTTTGCTCTTAATAACTCCTACTATCTGGAACATAAATATTTTTCCAGGTTTGATTTTAAATTCCCACCGAGTATTTACTCCAAAATCTATGATGAAATTCTCGACAAGATTAGTAAAATCTGTGATATAATATTCATGTTCAAAAGTGATGAGTTTTCAGATGAGTTGCTTTCAGATGATAATCTTCATCCTAATGATGAAGGTCACAAAATTATTGCTAAAAATATAAATGATAAAATCTGTTAGTAATTAACTAAAAAATAAAAGAGGATTAAGACAAAGTGTAATTTGTAAGATATATCACAGGGCTTAACTTCATTTTCCCTGTCTATATAAAAATAATAATTTTAAAGGAGGAAATTAAAATGAAGGAATTAAAGAAACAGCAGTACATTGGATTTTTTATGGCGGTCTATGCAGTATTTACGGTAGTCCAGAACTTATTCGAGATGAAAACTCTCGGAACACCAGCTTTTGCCTTTGCTGGTGGTGGTATCTTGTTATCATGGGCAACATTTATGATTATGGATATTACTACTGAACTATTTGGCAAGAAGGAAACAATGAAGATCTACACTTTCGCAGGTCTTATAAATTTGTTTATCGTTGTTTTATCTCAGGTTGTAATCTTAATACCTGGTGTTTATCCGGAACAGAATGCGGCATTTGCTCAAATTTTCAGTAATGGTGTTAGGACAGCATTATCTTCATTTACAGCTTTCTGGTTTGGAAACTTTGTGAATATGCAGATTATGATTAAGCTTAAGTCAAAGTCAAATAGTAATTCTAAGTTTCTTCTGTTCATTAGAGCCGTTGTTTCTACAATCTTTGGACAGTTTGTGGATAACTTGTTATTTGCTACACTTGCATTTGCCCCAATAGGTTTATCTTTATTTGAAACAAGTTGGACTGCTATTTTGACAACATCTTCGTTCGGAACATTTATGGAGACAATTATTGAATCTTGCTTTGTTCCCTTTATTACAATTCCGGTAATAATGAAAATCAAAAAGAAGCTCGAAACAGAGTAATGATACATAAGGAATTCCCATTCAATCGAAAGGTTGAGTGGGAATTTTTAGTTTAAGGATTATATACAAAAATCTTTATAGAACTTTACAAAATCACAAGGTTTACTATATATTGTTTTGTAGTTTACAAATACAATAAAAAACGAAAAGGAGAAAAGAAATGGAACTGAAGATCAAAACAAGTGAACTGCAGGAAATGGTGGGAAAGGCAGCTAAGTGCGTTAGCAATAATAAGCTGATTCCCCTCACAAGTCTTATGAGTATCAAGGTTGAGGATAATCTGCTTACTCTGACAACTACGGATGCGACCAACTATTTCTATGTTTCCAAGCCGGAAAAAGTTGACTGCGAAAATTTTGAGGTATCTGTTTTAGCAGATCTGTTTACAAAGCTTATTCAGAAGACTACAGCAGAGTTCACAACGTTGGTTCTTAACGGTGCTGTTATGCAGGTTAAGGGCAATGGTACATATACCATGGAGTTACCACTGGACGAGAATGGTGCAACAATTAAGTTCCCCAAGAAGATCAAAGATGAAGCTTGGGAAACTGCTGGTATTGTAAAACTGTCTACCGTAAAAAACATCCTGGCTGTAAACAAAGCATCCCTGGCTGATAATATGGAATGCCCTGTACTTACCTGTTACTATTGTGGTAGTAAGGTAATCACATCCGACAGGAAAAAGATTTGTAGTACTGCAATCAAGATGTTTGATGAACCCATGGTTATTACAGCAGCTCTGATGGATTTACTGGGGGTACTTACTGATGAGGATATCGAAGTTTGTAAAGCAGGTGATTCTGCAATCTACCGTACTGAACATGATGTTATCTATGCTCCCATTACAGAGGGTGTTGAGACGTTCCCGGTAAAGGCTATTGATTCCCTTGTGGAACAGGATTTTTCTTCTGTATGTAAGATCTCCAGAGCAGCTCTTCTGAATGTTATCGACAGACTGTCTCTGTTCGTAGTACCTTACGATAAGCATGGTATCTACCTTACTTTCAATAATGAAGGTGTTATGCTCAGCAGTAAGAAGTCTAGCGGTCAGGAGCTGGTTCCTTACATTTCAAGTGAGAATTTCACACCTTATACCTGTTGTATCGACATTGAAATGCTCAGAAGTCAGATCGTAACTCAGGATGCAGAAGACATTGAACTGTATTATGGTTCTGAGGTTGCAATTAAGATGGTGAACAAGAACATTACTCAGATCGTTGCCCTTCTGCAGGACGACAGACTGGAGGGTTAACATGGCAAAGAGTCAGGCATTATTAAATGTCCTGAATCTTGTAGATGCCGCAAAAGAGGAACTGCCTGTTGAACAGCAGTTCCTCAACGATTTGAAAGCATCCATCGAAATTCAGGATTCAAAAGGAGCTCGTAAACCGTCTCAAAGCTATAAGCCTTCATCTCTGCATTGTATTAGAAATATGTATTTTCAGATAACCGGGGCAAAAGGTGACGATAACAGAGCAACAAGCGAGCTTGTTGGTATTTGTGAGAGTGGTACTGACAGGCACGACCATATTCAGAAAGCAGTTATGGCAATGAAGGAGAATGGCATTGATTGCGAATATGTTAATGTTGCTGAGTTTGTGAAAGAGAGAAAATTACAGGATCTGAAAGTAGTTTCTCAGCAAGGTAATGAGACAAAGCTTTACAATGAAGCTTTGAATATCAGCTTTCTCTGTGATGGAATAATCCGTTATAAGGGAGTGTATTACATATTAGAAATCAAGACTGAAACATCCAGTAAGTTCTGGGATAGGAAGGATGTAAATCCCGACCATATATTACAAGGAACTGCATATTCTGTTAATCTTGGACTTGATGATGTGTTATTTCTGTATGAGTGCAGAGATAATTGTTCTAAGAAAGCGTTCATGCTTCATGTTACAGACAAGATGAAGCATGACCTTGTTGCTAAGATTTTGGAATGTGATGGGTATGTAGATCGGATGATTGCACCGCCTAAGCCTGAAGACATTTCTCGTAAAGCGTGTGCATATTGCGGTTATGCTGAGTTATGTAGGAGGACTTGATATGAATAAGGTTAATATTTGTGGGATACCTCATAAAGTAGAGGTTGTGGAAGACAAATTTGAGTCTAACAGTCAAGGTATGATTGTGTATAATCCTGCTAAAATTCTTATTAATGCTGAACTTACAAAGGAGCTTAAAACAAGAACTCTTATTCATGAAATTGTACATGGTATTCTTGCATACATGGGATATAATGATTTGTCTTCGGATGAGGTTTTTGTTTGCGGGTTGTCTAATGCTATTGATGAAGCTTTCAATCTTAAGGAGGTGCCACAATGGGGGTCAACCGGGGAAAAGAATTTGAAGGAACCATAAGAGCTGCTTTTGAAAAGGTGAATGATTGTAGTATTGACAGATTACCAGACCAGATGAATGGTTTTGCGGGAGGTTCTAATATATGCGATTTTATTGTATATAAGTATCCTAATATCTTTTATCTGGAATGTAAGTCATGCTATGGTAATACTCTTAATTTTCATGCAATTACGCAACGGCAAAAAGAGGGATTAAGAGCGAAAGCTTTTATCCCTGGCGTAATTGCAGGTGTAATAGTCTGGTTTATTGATTGGGATAAGACCTACTTTGTTCCTATTATGACTATCATTGAAATGGAAGAGGAGGGTGTTAAAAGCATCAACAGAAAAACTATTGAGATGGAAAGAGGAGTTATTGAAATAAAAGGAACAAAGAAGAGAGTATTCTTCAATTACGATATGGATGAATTTTTCAAGGAGGTTCAGAATGACTGATGAAAAAATCCAAGAACTTAGAGAGCGAGTTGATTTAGATTCTGATAAGATTTCTGAAATCGTAAATGATATTATTCAGCCCTATTGTGCAGAATTGGATAATTATGTGGATTTTATAAAGTCCATTCTTAAGGATGGTGAAAATCCTCCTACCGCACAAGAGTTGGATGATTTCTGTATGAATTTATCAGTATATATCTATTATGCTGGTGGTATGCAGGAACGGTTGGGAATCAAAGATGACATTGCAAGAGCTCTTTATAAGGAAATGTATCACTCATGCAGAGATAGTATTGAGAAAGGTACTGTATCAGATAAGGATAGCCTTGCGGAGTTAGCAAGTCAACAGGAAGCTCTTGTGAGCGTGTGTTACAAACGAGCATATTCTATTATGAAAGCTAAAGTAGCAGCTGCGCAAGAAATTTTAGCTTCATGCAAGAAAATTATTAGTCGAAGAATGGCTGAGATGGAATTAACACGAATAGGTGGAGGTAATTAACATGAAGAGAAAAAGTATTATTAAGTGAATTGTTCTTAAAAAATGATAAGAATAAATTTTATAATTAAGAAGGAAAAATAATATGTATGTGAATCCCTTTTTATTAGGAGTTTTGGTTACAATCGCTGTAGGAGCTGTAGCACTGATTGTTACAGCAGTTATTGTGGGAGGACGTAAAAAATGAGTAAGTTGGATGTGCTTGTTAATCAGATCAATAAGGAATGGAAAGAAGATATTGCAGCTCGTGGTATCAAGCATATTACAACTAAAAAGATCCCGTTTACAAGTCCTCGTCTGAATTATATGCTCTATGGAGGATTACCTCGTGGGCGTATTATTGAATTTGCCGGAGAAGAGAACGGTGGTAAAACAACAACCGCTCTTGATGTATGTAAGAATGCTCAGATACTGTTTGAGCGTGAATACGAAGAAGAAATGTCTAACACAAAAGACGAAAAACGGAGAACATATCTGGCATCAAGAGGTAGTAAACAGGTTGTCTATGTTGACTGCGAGAATACATTGGATGAGGACTGGGCAAGGAAGATCGGTGTAAAGCTTGAAGATATGTACATACTGAAACCCCAGTCACAAGCGGCAGAGGATATTTTTCAGATGGTGCTTGATATGATTGAGACAGATGAAGTTGGTCTTGTAATCATTGACAGTTTAGGAGTAATGTTATCTAAGCAGGCATACGAAAAAGATATGACTGAAAAGACGTATGGTGGCATTGCAATGCCACTTACACTATTCAGTAAGAAAGCAGAACTGCTCTGCAATAAATACGACTGTACTCTTATCGGTATAAATCAGATGCGTGATGATATGAACAGCATGTATGGTGGTAGAACAACAACCGGCGGAAGAGCTTGGAAGCATAATTGTTCTATTCGTCTGATGTTTGCAAAAGGTGACTTTATTGATGCCGCCGGAAATAAGCTTAACAGAAGCTGTGATGAGCCCAAAGGAAATAAAGTGCTTGTTTCAATCGTAAAGACCAAGGTTGATAAACCAGATCGAAAAACTGGTTTCTATACATTGATGTATGATTATGGTGTGGATGAAATAGCAGATCTGGTGGAAGTTGCTATGAAGTATGGCATTGTAGTCAAGTCAGGTGCATGGTTCAACTTCTGTGATGTTACAACAGGTGAGATCGTTACTGATGAATCAGGAAAAGAAATCAAGATTCAAGGACTTGTGAATCTGATTGACTTTATCAAGAACGATGAAATTATGCTGGATGAGTTGCGTGAGCAGGTTAATGAACAGATGAATCTTAAATAATAAGGGTAGGGTGTTTCATATCGAAACACCCTATTTCTTTGTTTAAATAGTCTTTGCAATTTATTAAGATTGTGGTACAATAATAATGTAATCAATAAATGAACCGTACAAACCAAAGGAGGTAGTTATGTACACAACAAAAAATTTCCGCACTAAAAAAGAACTGAAAGAAGCAGTTGCAAGAGGTGAGAAGGTAACTGTTTACCAACCAGGACCATTCGGCGGTAATGAACCCAAAGACGGCAAAGTTTGTTTAGAGGGTCCGCACTATCCTGAACCTCATCGGTGGTATGCCGAGGCAACGTTAAAAGATGGTTATGTGGTGGGGGTGAAATAATGGAAGAGTATATCAACAATGTTTTGGATTCAGTAAAAGCAGAGATGCAGAGAACTGATAGTAAGGATACAATTCATAAGTTGTATCGGCAGGCAAGAGTGTGGGTTCGTTTTCAGTGTTATTATGCTAAAGCATTTTCACTGGAAGAGTGTAGCATCGTTAATAAGAAACTTAAGAAGATTCATAAGGATCGTCTTAATCAGTTAGCATAGCAATCTTAACCAATCTTAAGGAGGATATTAAAATGAAGACATTACAATCTGATGCAAAGGAAATGACAGTTTTTGAAATCGCAGCTTTCTGCGAAAAGACAGGTATGAGAGTAGTTATTGAGGATGGGAGCATTACTAACATTGTTACAGAGGGCAAATAAATGGCACGGAAGAAAGTAGAATATTATTATGTTATGGTCTTTACTCAAGAGGGACCTATTTATGTAACAGATGTAAATTATGTGGGTAAGATTGCATACTGGGATAAGCAGGGTGTTCCCAAGGAAATGACTGAATTACAAGCGTCAGAGTTGGCAACATACCTTAGATTAAATCTGTTCTCTGCTGTAATGGTTATATCTCCGTATCAGTTAGAATCTCAGCCGTACTATTATGAGAGGGGTACATTTAACTGGGTACCTTATGGCGATATTTCAGAGAGTGAGGAAGAACATGCTTGATTTTTTGAAAGGTTGGGAAGGTGTCATTGAAATAGATGGCACCCCTTATGAAAATTATTCAGCGATACCGAGCGATTTGAAGATTTCAAGTGATACAATAATTTTATTGCACACTGAAAAAAAGTCAAGCGCTGGTCAAATCGCTTCAGAGGCTGATGTTTTATATCGGGTTGAAGTTCGTCAGTATATGACTAAACCGTCCACACCTACTTTTGATTTTATGAAGAAGTGGAATAATGATATTCCTATGCCTTTAAGACACATGGTGGGAACAATAAAGAAAGAAACTCCAGGAATGTATTTTATGGATCTTAAAGCTGATACCGATTTTGGAGTTGTTCAGTGTTGTATGAGGTGCGGAAAACCTATTACTAATCCTGTTAGCCAGTTTTTTGGTATGGGTCCTGAATGTGGTGGGCACAATTATGTAAATCCTTTTGATAGTGAGGAGGAATTAAAGGCTACAGTGGACGCATATAAGAAAAATGTGCTTGGGAAAATAACTTGGAGTGGGTGGATAATTAAATCTGCTATTACAAATATGGAGGAAGTAGTAAATGAAGGTTAAAGCTTTTGTGTACTATAAAGCAAATTCTAAGAAAGTTACGGAGCTGAATGATGTTGTCCAGATGAGGTTTGAAGAAGGTAAGGTTGTGTTTGTGGTCAGCGGTGGCGCAGAATTGGAGTTTGATATGAAAACCTACAAGACCACTACATACACAAATTGAGGTGTAGAATGAATAAGTTGTATGAGAAATTCAGTGGTAATGATCTGGCGGTGGCGGAGTTAATTCAACGCCGCCGTCTTCAAATGCTTGTGCATAGTTGTTTGTATTATGAGATGGATACAAATCTTATAGATGATAAGCAGTGGGATACATGGGCAAGAGAACTTGTTGATTTACAGAAGCAATATCCCGATATTTCAAAAGAAGTAGACTGGTATGAAGCCTTTGTAGATTGGGATGCAAGTACCGGAGCATTTTTACCTTTGAAGGATTCATGGGTTGTTAAAAAGGCAAAACAACTTTATAGAATAACAAACAGACCCAGAGAACTAGGTCACTCAAAATCAAAACCGTTAGAAGCATCAAAAGTTGTTAAGACAAAAGCGAACAGCAAAAAGAAAAGTAACCCAAATCAGTTTACACTCTTTTAAAATACTCTTTGTAATACTTATAAGATTGTGGTACAATATTTATAGTAAAAAAGTAAACAACACATACGGAGGTACAAAATTATGAAGGTATATTCATTACAAAGGTTTGACAAAAGAGGTTTCTATGGAAATGCTAAAGTTATAGAAGAGGATGATGAAGAAAAACTTATAAGTTATAATTCTTGTATCTGCATTATAAGGAAAAAAGGCGAAGATGATGTTGATGTTGTAATCTATGATTTTCGAGATTATGAAGGAAAATCATTAACTTTTAGTCATACTTCCCTGAGACATCTTAAAGATTTTCTTAAAAATAACGGATTGATTGCAAGCAGCGCAGCACAAATTCGCAAAGATTACACTATTTTAGATGGTGGTGTAGTTGAGCGAGTAAATAATAATAAAAGATGAAAGGTAGGTATTTAAAAATGGCATTAGTTAAGGTTCCTGAAAACAGGGAAGAGGAGTTATTACAAGAGTTTTGTGATTCTTCCGCATTTACTTTTGAAGGTCTGGATATTACAGATAAGCAGGGAATGGCAGACTTGGAGAAAACACTCCGGGAAAATGGATACGACCAGAAAGATTTTGTAATCTACTGGTTCAAAGGCAGCGTTATGAATAGGTGTTATGGACTCACAGGCAATAACGCATATTCAGACGATCTTACATTTGCGGTCATTCCGAATTACTACAATCCAATGATTAAGTTATTAGTTGGTGCTAGGTGGTTCGATGATATTGTTGCTAATAACAGCATTCGTCAGAATGCAATCAATTCAGGTACAAACCCTGATTACAAGTAAGGAGGATATTAAAATGGTAGTAGAAATCAATGGAGTTTCTGTAGAGTTTGATGAGAAGCTTATTATTAAGCAGGAAATCAAAGTTGGAGATCCGGTTCAGTTGCTGAAGAAAGAGTACAGTGATTATAAACTGTATAAGGGTGTTGTTACACAGATTCTTCCTTTTAGTGATAAGCCCGTTGTGGAGGTAATGTACATTGAAGAAGGATATAGTTCTTTCAGTATAAAGACTGCTGTAATTGTGGATGGGCAGGATTCAGGAATGAAGATTGTAAGGGTTGATAATGAATTCTTGCCTTTCACAAAAGATAGAGCTATTGATATGCTCGATACAAAGATAAAAGAAGCTGAACACGCTCTGCAGGATGCAAAAGATAAGAAAGAATACTTCCTCAAGTACTACAATAAATATTTTAGAGAGATAGAAAATGAATAAGTCAGCTACAAGATATTTTAGTAGTAAGCAGGAAAAGGCTGTTGCAAAAGCTGTTGGTGGTAAAAAAACCGCCAACAGCGGTGCAACACTTTTTCAGAAGGGTGATGTTAGTACAGATAACTGGCTTATTGAGTGTAAGACTAAAACATCTCCTAGTGAATCAATGAGCATAAAGCGTGAATGGCTTGAGAAAAATGAAGAGGAAGCATTTTCGATGCAAAAGGAACACGCTGCTCTGGCATTTAATTTCGGAGATTTACACAATCCCCGGAATTATTATATAATAAGCGAAGATGAGTTTAAACGTTTTCTGCGTTTAGAAAGAGGTGAAGAATAATGGGATTAGGAGCTGACGCCGTGGCAAGAAAGTATGAAGCTATTGAAACTATCAATAAGCTTATTTCAGAAAATGACATAAAAGCAGATGAGATAAGTGTTTGTCGTGACACAGTTGCTACTTGTAATGAAGCTGTTATGAAGAGCAACCTTATGAAATCAACAATTCTTGGAATGTTTCAGAAGATCCTTGACCTTGAGCGGTATAATACCGATGTTGAAAAGGATGAAGCTTATTCTTGGGCTGAAGAACATATTCCCGAAAGTTTGAGAAAAGAGCTGGGAATAGAAAAACCTAAATATTATCAGCTTGTAAAGTATGCTCCTGTTGTAAATCTCGCTGTACCCGCAAACTTTACAGAAGCTCAGATTCATGAGTATGCCGGAAAGTTTTTAAGTAAACGTTGCAAAGCTGGCGATATTACCAGTATAATCATAGAAGATGAGATTACAAGCATGTTTAAAGAAAGTTATGAAAATCCTGTTACTGATTTTACAGATGAAGATTTTTATGTACAAGATGAAGGGAGTATAGATTATGAAGAAGAAGTCGATTAAGGTAAGTAATAAACCTCGCAATCAGCATGATGATGTTTTGGCATATCTTAAACAGCATGGAAGTATTACACAGTTGGATTGTTACAGACGATTTCCTGCACCTATAACAAGGTTATCTGCTGTGATATTTGACCTCAGACGTGCTGGTCACGATATTGAGGGTGTATGGCAGAAGAGTAAAAACTGTTATGGTGAGACACAATTTATCCGTTATGTACTCCACGATGCTGAAAAGTAATCTTTGCATTTTGTAAGTGGGTGTGTTATCATTATACTGTAATAAAAAATACCACTTATTAAAGGAGGAAATTAAATGTTTTTTGAGACAGCACTTGACAGTGAAGTTAAGGAATGGGTAGAACGGCAGGTTAAACTGCGCAAGCAGTTATTTGAGGAGTGCCTTAATAATGCCGGAGAAAAAGTTGTAAGCGTTGATTCTTTGAAGTCTACAATGATTTATGAGCCTGCAAACCTTATACGAATTAGCCGTGTAATGGGTGTTGAGGTTAAGATCGAAGAGAAAGATGCAGATGAAATTTTTGAAGCCATTGGAAGAATTCTTATCGAGGATGTAGAGTTCTATTCATATTTCAGAAAGGGTGAGAAAGAAAAATGGGTAAAGCATTAGCTCTTAAGTACCGTCCAGCAAGTTTTGAAGACTTGACGGAGCAGGGTGCTATTGTAAAAATTTTGGAGCATCAGATCAGCACCAACACAATTAAGCATGGGTATCTGTTTTGTGGTGGTGCAGGAACAGGTAAAACAACATCGGCAAGAATCTTTGCAAACATGATAAACAAAGGTTCTGGAGAACCGATTGAACTGGATGCGGCTAGTAACAATTCTGTAGAAGACATTCGTAGGATTACAGAGCAGTCACAGACAAAGTCCATTGATAGCGAGTACAAGGTATTTGTTATTGATGAGTGCCACATGCTCAGTAATTCGGCATGGAACGCATTTCTTAAAACACTGGAAGAACCGCCTGCAAAGTCGATTTTCATTCTGTGTACAACAAACCCAGAGAAAATTCCTGCAACCATACTTTCCAGAGTTCAAAGATACAATTTTCAGAGGATCTCTATGATAGGTGTTATCAATAGACTCTTATATATTATAAGCAAGGAAAATGAAGAGATCTGTAAGGGTGGTACACAAGATGCTGTGCATGATCCGGAGTGGGCAAAAGAAGAAGGGTTGCCTATAATCGACTGGGATCCTCATGCGATTGAGCTTATTGCGAAGATCGCTGATGGCGGTATGCGTGATGCAATTACGCTAATGGATAAATGTTTATCCTACAGCCATAACCTGAGTGTTGATACGGTTGTAAATGCTCTTGGCGTTGTTGATTACAGCCAGATGTTCAACCTTACCTATCATATTACAGACAAAGATATTCCTAGTATCATTGATGAGATCTCCAATGTGTATAATTCTGGTATGGATTTAAAGTTGTTCGTTAAGACATACTTTGAGTTCATTCTGGATGTTACTACGTATCTCGTAACAGGCAGTCTTGAGCAGACTAAAATTCCTAAAACATGGATGGAGGAGTTGCAGGGATTTGGCGATGCAGAGAGGTCAACCTGTTTCAGGTTACTTAAGGTCCTTGTTGACTTGAGCAGCATGATAAAGTGGGAACAGAATCCCAAAGCTTATATCATTGCAAAACTTATCATCTTTGCACAGGAGGATAATAATGAGTAAGAAGATGGTTGGGCAGGAAAGAGTAATACGGTGGCTTGACTCTGTTTCAGATGATGCACCTAAGTTTATCATTTTCGTGGCACCTAGAGGTTGCGGAAAACGTATGTTAGCTAAATATTTGGCACACAATCTGGGAGCAACTTATGCTCCCTGTGGTGTTAAAGTGGAAGAGGTTCGTGATGTTATTAACGCATCCTATACAGTTCAGGATAAGATGTTGTATTGTTTTGAGGATGCCGACACGATGAGAGCAGAAGCTAAAAATGCGATGCTTAAAGTAACAGAAGAACCTCCGAAGAATGCGTATTTTGCAATGACAGTAGAAGATGATAGTTCTCTTCTGGACACAATTAAAAGCAGAGGATATGTTGTTGCATTAGATCCTTACAGTGTAGAAGATATCCGCAACTATATTATTCAGAGTCATCCTGATTTTAGTAGGGAGCGTTTGGATACAATAGCTAATATTGCATCATGTCCTAGAGAGGCTGAACTTATGATAACCTATGGTGATGAGTTCATGGATTATGTTGAGCTGGTTGTAGATAACATCGGTGAAGTGGCATCTGCGAACTCATTTAAGTCTTCCTCAAAGTTGGCTCTTAAAAATGAAGAGGATAAATATGACCTTAAGGTATTTTGGAATGCGTTCATCCTCGTATGCCTTAAGAGAGTAACATCGGATCCTCTTCATTATGCAAGAGGTATTGATGTAACAACTCCTTTTCTTAAGATGTGTGATAGATTAGGAGTTAATAAATCTCAGCTGTATGATAACTGGGTTTTTGAAATAAGGGAGGTCTGGGCATGATTTATAAAAATTTAAGAACATTAGAAGAGACTTGTTATAAGATATTTCCCTATACTGGATCTACTTATATCTATATAAAAGGTAATTGCGTTGAAGCAATTTTACCTAATACTATGTCTTCTGCAAAATATATGCTTGATGTTTTATCTTCAAAGTGTGGCACACTTATTGTAGTATGGGAAGGTCAATATCGTTCAGATGCGTTCATTGTGGATGACAGAAAAAAATTTAAGGAACATTTTAATGCTGCTTGTAATTCACGATGGTCAGCTTGGAGGATATAATATGACAATTATTGAGCTTAAAGAGCAAATAATCAAGAATGAGTTGTCCAACTTCTATGTGTTTGTTGGAGAGGAAATAGGTATCATAAATATTTACCTCAAGCAGATGTCTAACAAACTTAATCTCCCTATAACAAGAGCAGACAGCGTTCTGAGTATCTATTCTCGTTGTATGGGTGGTTCGTTGTTTGGAGATGATATTGGTTTCTATGTTATCCGGAATGATTTTGATTTTATGAAGCAGGAAAAGTCATATTCCACAATCAAAGAGGACATTGGCAAGAATGTTATAGTCCTCTTATATGATAAAGTGGACAGCAGATTAAAATTTGGAAAGTTCTTCAAGGATGATACAGTGGCTTTTGAGAAGTTAACTCCTAATATCTTGAAGTCATACATAAAGAGAGAGATACCGTTATCAGATACAAACATAGAGAGCCTTATGCAGTTGTGTAATGGTTCCTACGATTTGTGTATGCTTGAGATCGACAAGATAAAGCAGTATCATGCCAGTGAATATATAAATAGTCCGCAACTACCCTCCGTTGATAACGCATATCTGGAATTAAGAAACCTTGGTGTTATATATCAGCCGGAAGAGAGTGATGTGTTCAAGTTTACAGAAGCCGTGTGTTCGCATAATGCACAAGAAGCTTTTGAAATTGAGAAAGTTCTTCGAGATAATGGTTCATCTTCTATAAATTTGTTGGGAACATTGTATAACAGTCTCAAATCTGTGCTTCTTATCCAGTGTTGTGGAAGCAGTGATAAAATAACGGAAGTAACTGGACTAGATAATAGACAGATATATTACAATAAGAGGTATGTGGGTAGATATTACACAGAGGATCTTGTTAAAGCTGTTCGCTTGATATACAATGTTGTTAGTGGAATCAAATCTGGTAGGATTGATGATGCGTATGCAACACGGTATGTCCTTGTGAACATCATGTAACGCCGCAGCGATTTGACCAGCGCTGAATTATTTTTATTTCATTGATAATTTATTCATTGAATGAAAAAATCACGTAGCGCTGGTCGAATTATAAAAGGAGGATAATAAGATATGCCCATATTATATGAGAAGTGCTTAAGGTGCGGAAGAAAATTGAAGTCAGAATCTTCTAAAGAATTAGGTTTCGGCAAAGTTTGCTGGGAGAAATATAATAGCGAAGATAACTATAAGGAACTGTTTCACATAGAGGAGGAAAAGAAATGCGAAAAATCAGAATCGGAATCTTAATTGTAGCAGGTTGTCTAACAATATTTTCATCTAAAGTAGTGGCAAGGGAGGCAGATATTACATACGAGGTGTATGAATATACAGAAGATGACATTGCTGAGGAAGAATATTATGACAGCTTAGAATATTTAGCACAATGCGTTGAAGCTGAAGCTGGTAATCAGGGTTATCTCGGCAAGGTTTATGTCACAGATTGTATTCTGAATATGTTTGATGCTGGAGATTACAGTAATTTCTATGAGCTTATTGATGAACCTGGCATATTTCATGTTGTTTCCAATGGATCTATTAACTGTACACCCAGTGAAGAGACCTATGAAATAGTTGCTAGCGAGTTAGAGAACCGCACAAATTCTGAGATTATGTATTTCAGAACATCAAAGTTTCATGGATTTGGGACACCATGCTTCCAGTATAAGGATCATTATTTTAGCAAGTGAGGTAAATTATGGTTTCTAACAGAAAAAAGATAAGCCAACTCCAGTATGCTTTGGATAGAAAGGGATTTACAGTTTATTATAGCACGCATCAGTTCAGATCTGATACACAGAATCGTCTGATAACAATGCACAAGCTGGAACATCGTGTGTGGGATCCTAAAAAAGAAAGGTATCGAAACGAAGAAATATTCAGTTCAGCAAGTCAGATTCAAGTATTGTTATTTCTTCGCAACATTTTATTCTGGCTTGAAGATAAAGAAATCCCACCATCTAATAATACAAAGGGTGCTGCTGTATTAGACATGAAGTGGCAGGATTTTTTATTAAAGCATGAAAAACCATCCGAATAGGGTGGTTTTTTAATCCAAGGAAATTTCGTTAGATTTGTTGATAAGGTATTATAGATTATGGTACAATAATAATGTAAACGAAGTTAATCTTAACCGAACAACCAAAGGAGGAAAACAAAAATGGAAAATGAAGGAAAGCTTAAGGTTCATGTATTGATGAGATGCTCAAAGAGAACAGGTAAGGTTGATACAACAATGACAGGTATAGGAAAAGCTCTTATGCAGATGTGGGCATTGCAGAATACAACACGAACAAAGATGACCTATATCATCGAAAGAGATTCTGGTAACATTGTAGGAATTTACATCGGTAAGGCAGATTTTCCTACAATCAAAAAGTCAAAAGTACCTGGGGACTTAGGTAAGTGTGATGATATTGGAATATCTCTTGAATTTCTTCACCAGATTAAAGATGACAGATTCGATAAGGAGGACTAATATGTTTAGGTGTAATGAGTGTGGCAAAGAATTTGAAGAACCGAAGGTTGTACCTGAGTATCGTGGAGAGTTTTGGGGATTCCCTGCATACGAAGATGAATACTACTGCCCACATTGTGGTAGCGATGATTATGAGGAAATAAGAAATCAGGAGGACAAAGAATAATGAAGACGCTTGTATCTAAATATGTTAAGCAGGAAAGTTTATCACCTATGAGGGTTAGAGATTTTTGCATAAAGCATAATTTCTATACAAGAGGGGATTGTACGGAATATTCTAAAATGTTATATAAGGCCGAGATATATGACGGTAATTTTCTAGTACTTAGAGATATTGCTGTAGATATTATAGAACACTCTGATTTAGATATGTTTGAGGAAGAGGCTTTGTTTGGAGACGTTGTTGCAAGGGTAATGACTATGCTGGATAATGAATGTGTTCTAGTAACCTACACATTTGAGGAGGAGTATGTATGACAAAAGCAGAGTTGGAACAGGAATTAAAGGATTGGAAAACTACTGCAGAAAGCCTACAGGAAGAGTTGGACGCATTGAATGAAGCCTACGGGGAGCTTGAAGATAAGAACTTCAAGCTCTCTAACAATATAAATTCTGGGATAAAAAATGTAGAAGATTTTATCTTCAGAATGAAGTGTGATGGGTATTGGACAGTAGAAATTCAAAATTTCATAGATATGTATATTAAATTCTATAATAATTAGGAGGTATATTATGAAGAGAAGAACAAAACAAGTAGAAAAGATGGTAGATATTTTTAACAAGTACCTAAAAGCAAATAAGGTAATAGATATGAGCGATGCAGCTTTTAGCGTATTTACTCATTCTTTGTTGGAATTAGGTATATACAAAGGGTTTAACTATTACTATGAGAAAGATTGTACAGACATAATGGGAAATAAGTCTAAGATAGAAGTACTTTGCGGAACGGGAGATGAGGAAAAATTGAAAGAAATGGGCGGATATATACAGGTATATTAAGGAGGATTAAAGGAACTGGCAATAATTACACTTCTAATATCTGTATTATTGGGTTTCATTAACAGCTTGTCTAACATATTTTTAGGAATTTTGGCAATAATTCTAGCAAAACTGATTGGAAAAGATGATTGAAGCAAGATATAAATTGTGATATAATGAAAAGGAGGTAACCTAATATGGATTTTAGTGGTATAAGAGAATATCTAATAGAACAAGAAGCAAAATGTATAAATGAGTCCGGGTATGAAATGAGCATGGATGATATAGCAGGGCACATTCAATCACCAGAGTTTGTTCAGAAGTTTGGTATTATTACTCTGGAACAATTATTCCATGAGCTCTTGGTTTCCGGGGGAAAGGAAGAAAAATGAAAAAGGAAAAATTATTTGATGTAGAATATGTAAGTAGATATTACCCATTAGAGGGAACACATCATAAGCGAGTATATGCTACATCAGCTAAAGAAATAAGAAATAACTGGCATAGCATTATTCACACAGACGAATATAGGATTAAGAAATGCACAGAGATAAAGGAGGCAGGATAAATGAAAAGATAATATAGAATATAAAGCATCCCTTAAGCAAAACAGTTTAAGGGATACTATTATAGATTTTAACGCCGACAAGACTGTCTAACAAAAATAAAAAAAAATTTAGCTTGCCGGGAGAAAGGAAGAGAAAAAAAATGAGCGATGAATTAAAAACCCTTAATAAACCAATAATAAAATCTAATATATTAACAGAGAAAGAATATAAGTTTATAGAAAGCTATTTAACTTATGGCAATGCAACTCAAGCTGTTTTAGATGCAGGATATAAGACACAGCAGCCTGCCAGATATGCGAGCGACCTGCTCAGAAAAGAGAAAGTGGCACAGGAAATCTCCCGCCAGATAAAAGAGCGAGATGCCAAGAAAATCGCAGCACCCACCGAGATTCTGCAGTTTTACACATCTGTCATGCGTGGCGAGGTACTGGACCAGTTTGGTATTGAGGCATCCCTTGATTCTAGAATTAAAGCTGCAAATGAGCTGGCAAAGCACCAGATTGAGATACCTTTGAAGCTTGAGCAGAAGAATGTTTCTAACAATATAGGTAGTATTCAGATCAATATCTTACCTAGAAAGGAAGAAATCGTGGTTTCTTCTGAAGAAATTGTCTAACGAAACGAAGAAATCTTTATTCTGCTGGCAAGATTATAGTTCCTTTTCTTCTTTGTGCAAATTGCACAACCCAGCGGAATGCAGTAAAATACATGGGTCTAGCTTTTCTTCTTTTCTTCTTGGGAAGTTGGTCTAGGTTTTACCCCTATGAAAACACAACATTTTAGGAAAGAAATGAAGAACGAAGAAGAAACGTCCGTCAAATTGCACAAAAAGATTATCTGCAAAAAACGTGAAATTGTCTGTTGTAGACTATTGCAAAGGGTTAAAACCTATGTTATCATTATAGTGTAATAAATGATAACGCCTCGACACGATACGAGGTACCAAAGTTTAGGAGGACAAATAATATGAGCAAGACAACAATCGAAACCAAGGAAACCAAGAACGCAGCAGTAGTTGAAAACAAGAAAACTACTCCGGTAGTTAAAGCTGAAGCAACTAAGACCGTGAAAACGGAAGCAAAGAAGACTGAAAAGAAGGCAGTCGAGAATGCAGAGAAGAAGAATGAGTTTATCAGCATCGAAGATGTAACCAAGATGTATGCTGAATTAGGCATCAAGTGCAAGAATCCTAATGCGAAGGGATTATACAGAATCATGGGTAGTGGATCCAGTCTGAATGTGAAGCCTAAGAAAGGATATTATATCTACACCAGTGATTCAGATATGGAATTGGTTCAGTCCGCAGGGTTGAAGAATGAGGATCTGGTTATTGAAGGCAGGACAAATGCACAGGATAAGCAGAGACCTAACACAATCATCTGCACCGCACTGGAAACATTGAAGGCACTTCTGGCAGTATATGCGAAAAATCCGGCGAATGTTTTAGCAAAAGAGGAAACAAAACCGGCAGTAGCAGCAAAGTAATTCAGCAATCAAGGACCGACTCTTAATTGGGTCGGTCTTTTTTTTGTCTAACTACAAATCCTTCTAAGCGGAAAGCTAGCAAGAACTGTCTAACGAGGAATTTGTTTTTAGCTCTGCTAGCCGGATTGTCTAACGAGGTTTCTCTATTTATCTTGCTGGCGAGAATTCTTGTCTAACGAGATTTTTCTATTTCTAAGCTAGCGAGATAGACGGCTTGGAAGATATTCTTGCTAGCTAGGCAAAAAATAAGAACGCAGCGATTTTACCAGCTCTGCCAAGAATCCGGTCATTCGGTAAATTTATCACTTAATAAGCTAGCGTTCAGCGCTAAGTCAGAGGCTGCGTTAGCGTTATATTTACTCCGGAGTATATTGTCAAAATTGTTGAATTGTTTTATTAGATACTGTAAAATTATAATTGTAAATTAAAAACAAACCAACAACCAACGGAGGTAAAAAAATGAATTTGGAAAAACTTAAAAACGAATTGGAACTTGATGAAAAGTTGAAAGTTGTAGTAGTAGAAAGTGGTTATGAAGGAAGTTTTATTTATGATAATGCAATGATTATCAATTATGCCGGCAATGGTTATCGTATTATATTTGATGAAAAACACGTATTAGTCCAACTGTTGGAGTATGCTTATATTGACGAAAACGGCATAACAAGTTTTGATGATGCTTGCGACTATATTGGGGGCCATCATTTACTAATACTTGAAACTGTTCCCGAAATAATAAAATCCCAAATTGAGTATTGCGAATGGAAGTTCGGCAAATTCACCGAGTATCATAAATAATCCTAACATATAAAACCAATGGAGGACACGAAAATGGACGATTTTATGAGAACTATTTTAAGTGGGGTATTATCACAAGAGATTGGAAACCAGATGCGTTGGAAAGATGAAGATATAAAGAACGGGTTTGGAGATGCAATGAGTAGAGACGAGAATATAGAAGAGATAAAAGAATTTATGAAACAGAACGGAATTGAAATAAGGCCGGATTATTTCTAAATTCTTTAGCCAACTGTCTAACGATAGTTGGCTTTTTCTTTATGGCTATGAATCTGCTGGCAAGAACTGTCTAACGAAAAATAGCTATCTTTTATGCTAGCTAGAAATATGCTGGATAGCGTTGTTATTATATCTGCTGAGCAGATTATATTTATGCACAAAAACAATCCCAGACTAATTGTATTTAGATTGTTGTATTTCAATAATTATTATAGTATAATAATACTTGTAAATAAAAAATACACAAATATGCGGAGGTAATTAAAATGCAAGTAAATTATGAAGTATCTAATAACATGGTTTGGTGTCAAGTTGGTAAAATTGACGTGGAAAGTAATTATGATGAATTAGTAGCGTCCGGTAAGTATGAAACTGAATGGTTGGATGAATGTAACACAATTTATGTACCAAAAAATGACAAAATTCCCTACATTGCATATCATTTTTATAGTGGAACAATTCGTGTTGTTGGTGAAAAACTGGATATATGTACTGATTGTTTTGATGTAGTAGGTCATTTATTAACATACGGTAATTTGAATGAACTCTACACATTTAACAAGTAATTTAAAAAATTGGAGTGGTTGAAAAAATCACTCCAATTATTTTTTTCAAAAATTTCTAGCAAGAAATGTCTAACGAAGAAACTGTCTAACGATAGTTTCTTCCTTTTTGCCCAGCACCTCTATCTAGCGAGAACAGAAAAGCTGGCAAGAATTTAAGAAAAGCTAGCCGGAATCACTCATAAGAGTAATTAAAAACTTTCCGGGAAGAGTTGTGATAGGAACTATACAGCTGTATGACAGAATGGTATACTATAATCGTACCGAAGTAGTACGAACAAAAAACCAAACGTCTTAAGGAGGACAAAAGAATGATTAAAATTTATGAAAACGAAAAAAATGATTGGGTATGTGAGTTGTGGGGCGGTAGTACAAAACATCCCGATAGCAAATTTTTATTTAGCGATTTCAAAACAACCGATATGCTCCCAAAGGAGTTTCAAATTTACCAGTGGTTGTTAGAATGTGCAAGCAAACTTACTTGGCCTATGTTCGCACATGAACTTGCGCAAGAAGCTGAAAAGTACTATTTATGGGACAAAGACTATTACATGGTGCATTTGTTTACAGAAGGCGGTGATGCAGAGAATGGACCTAAAGTTTATGAAAACGTTGAACTTATCCTTGCAAAAAGTGAAGAGGAGGCAATTAGTTTAGTCAGTACACACCATTACATGAAGGACCGTTTTATAGTAGATAAGTATAATGATGATATGCAGTTCGATACAGTTGATGGGGTACGAGCTGAAAAGTTGGAGTTCACAGCACCAGAGATAAATGAATGGTTTGAAGGTATGAAAGAAGATTTACCATTTTAGCAATTAAAACAGTAACCACCGATAGGTCATGTTGTCGGTGGTTATTTTTTTAGGCAGATTTGTCTAACGATATATAGCTCCAGCTTAGAAACCTTCTAGCTAGACTGTCTAACGAGGTTTAGCTCCAGATAAAGCATCTGCTAGCCAGAACTGTCTAACGATATCTAGCGCTCTCGCTGGCGCGGGGCTGGGCGGAAGGTCCCACCTAGGTAGGAAGATGAAGGGGAGGCGGACTTTAATGCGGTGAAGTGCGAAAATGTTAAAAAATATCAACTTTTTTGATGTTTTTTATTGATTAAAATAAATCAACTTTTTTATGCAAAGTGGTTAAAATAAATCATTGTATTATTTATTTATTACTGTATAATGAATATTGTAAATAGTTAATAGTTTTGTGTGAGTCGGTTAAACACACGTAAATAAAACCGAAAAAAAATCATGAGTAAAAAAACAAACGCAACCGCAAACGAAGTCGCAACCGCAACCGCAACCGAAGTCGCAACCGCAACCGCAACCGAAGTCGCAACCGCAACCGCAACCGAAGTCGCAACCGCAGTTGCAAACAATGAAAAAACAAATGCGAAGTTCGACCGCAATATATTGATGAAACTTTACTTTGATTGCGGTGCAAATTGTACACACGATACCGCACAATATGGTTCACTTGACAACGGTTCAAATAATACTATTATTTTTTCACCGAACTACAAAAAAACACGGTTCAATATTTATTGTAATGAAAACGTGTTCAATACTTTAAAAACTTTAAAGTTGACCGATACAGTTTTTGACGGTCAAACAAACACAAGTAGTAAAACGATACCGTTTACAATTTTATGCAAATCGGTTGACGATATGAAAACAATGATAAAAAAATTAGTTGATGAAAAACTTGTTCGACTGTTACCGACTGAAAACTAAATATTAAACGAAAAACCGACCGTTAAAAAACAGTCGGTTTTTCGTTACTTCAACACTTTAATACTTTAAAGTACTACCACTGTACCACGGTACCACGGTAATTTGACGATGCGATGTGCCGCCATTGAAATCTGTATATCCGAAAATTTCTGCATCACTGAATCTCAAAGAATTTGAACCTATAAGAACCTTAAAGAACCAAGAACCAAATCTACACGCTGCTAAAATTCCATAAGATTGACGCCCACAAAAGGCAAGGGGGATGACCCGGAAAAATTCGTGCTCCCATTTACATTATTTAGCGAGAGTATTAAAATAGTATTATAGGAGGTGGGGTGTTTGAATTTAAAGAATAATTCTCCTTGTAAAAATTGTACAGAAAGAGGATTTGCTTGCTGGGATAAGTGTGAAAAATATCAGAACTGGAAAAAGTCTGAGCTGGATAAACGGGCTAAATCGTTTGCTAATGCCAAGGGAGATTTAGAGTATAACAACTATCACAATCAGGTTGTTTACAAAGAACGAAGAAGACAAAGTCCTCATTGAATTATAGCAAAGATTGTGTTATAACATAATCATAGGAGGACTTTTATTTTATGGTTAATGTAGATTTAGATGTCAGTAAGCTTTGGATAAAGGCTTTTGACTCTGTATTTCAGGATGTTATGGCTCATAAACATACCCATTACATATTTCCCGGAGGACGAGGCAGTACTAAATCATCTTTTGTAGGAGGTCGGTGCATACCGTTACTGCTCATATCTAATCCTAATGTTCATGCCGTTTGTTATAGAAAGTTTGGCAACACGCTGAAAACAAGTGTGTATGCTCAGGTAGAATGGGGCATAAAGGATTTAGGATTGCAGGACTACTTTATCTTCCATGTTAATCCGCTTGAGATCATTTACAAACCTACAGGTCAAAAGATTTTGTTCCTTGGTATGGATGACCCTGGAAAAGTAAAATCAATTAAACTTCCTTTTGGGTATATTGGCATTACATGGTGGGAGGAGTTAGACCAGTTTGATGGAGAGGCTCAGATTCGTAAAGCTCAGCAGTCAACCATGCGTGGTGGAGATAAATACTGGAACTTTATGTCATATAACCCGCCGGTTTCCGTTAATAACTGGGCTAATGAGTATACAGAAGAATGCGAACGTAAAAGAACAAAGGATACGCTTGTAATCCATACCACATATTTAATGGTTCCTAGAGAATGGTTAGGAGATCAGTTCATCGAGGAAGCTGAATATTTACAAGAAGTGAATCCTCGAGCATACGAAAATGAGTATTTAGGTATTCCGGTGGGTACTGGTGGTAATGTCTTCGACAACGTAGAGGATTGCATCATTTCAGATGAGATGATAGCCGGATTTGACCGCATTTACAATGGTCTTGACTGGGGATTTGCAAATGATCCTAATGCTTATAATAAGATGCATCTCGATATTACGAGAAGAGACCTTTACATCTTTGGCGAGCATACAAAGACACATGAAAGTAATAGAGAACTATATGAAGCACTTTATCTTGATACGGAAAAAACTGGCTTGCGTAAGAAGATCTGGACGTATGATGCAGATACAAAGCAGGAACACGTTGAATTTCAACCCATGCCATTTATGGATGTGAATGACCTAATTACCGCAGATAGTGCTGACCCTAAATCAATCGCTGATTTTAAAGCTTACGGATGTTTTATGAGACCTGCTGAAAAAGGACATGATTCTGTAAGATATGGTATTAAGTGGTTACAAGGTTTAAGGCATATCTACATTGATAAACGAAGATGTCCGGATACCTATGATGAGTTTGTGAAGTATGAGTATGAGCGAGATAAAGCAGGTAGAATTATCAGTGCCTTTCCGGACAAAGACAATCACCATATTGATGCTGTTCGTTATGGAATTGAGAAACACTATAAACGAAAAGGAAACTAGGAGGTAGAAAATGCACAATTCAGATTACTATGGAAAAGAAAACCCATTTGAACCCATTAAGATCATTGATTATTATGACCTTAATTTCAGCAGAGGTAATGCTATTAAGTACATTCTGCGAGCAGGCAATAAGCCGGGTGAAGATGTAGTCAAGGATCTGCTTAAGGCAAGAGATTACATCGACCATGAGATCGAGAAATTAAGCAACAAGGAGGGTTAATGTATGTTCCTCATTGACAAATTGAAAGGAGTATTTAGACGTATGATTGCACCTAAAGTTATCGCAGATACTATTAAGATGGCGCCACTGATTTCCTCAGAAATGAAGGAACATCTGGAGTTGTGGGAAAACTTGTATAAAGACCAAGCACCATGGCTTACTGAAAATGTAAAGTCACTGGGAATTCCTTCATTGATTGCCAGTGAAAAGGCAAGAACCGCAACTTTGGAAATGCAGGTTAAGATTACAGGTGACAGTGCTAGAGCCGATTTCATGCGAAAGAACTTCCAAAAGGTTATTGATGCAATTCAAGAGCCTTTGGAGTACGGTATTGCATTGGGAAGTTTCATTATTAAACCTTATGTAATGCTTGGTCCTGATAATAAGTATGTAATGGAGTTCAATTTCACAAGAGCATCGAACTTCTATCCCTTATCTTTCTCTTCTGAGGGTAAACTTACAGAGTGCGCATTTGTGGATGTTATTATCACAAAGGAGTATATCTACAGAAAGGTTGAGATTCATAAGTTGGAGGGATCCAAGCTTACTATTAGGAATCAGGCTTATAAGCAGACTAATAATGGTAATGTTGTACCCAGCAATAATGAAACACTGGGAGATCCTATTGAACTTAATACAGTACCGGCATGGGCATCACTGGCACCTGAAGCTGAAATTCAGAATGTGGATAATCTGTTGTTTGGTTACTTCAAGATGCCGGAAGCTAATAATGTTGACCTTGATAGCCCTCTGGGTGTGAGTGGTTTCTCTCGTGCCGTAGATCTTATTAAAGAAGCTGATAATATCTATTCTGATTTACTCTGGGAGTTTGAAGGCGGTCAGCTTGCTATTGATGTTGACAGGACGGCACTTTTGCCTACAAATGAAGGAGGTAAATCAACTGATGTTCTTCCCAAGTTGCAGGATAGGCTTTATAGGCGTAAATTGGATTTAGGAACTGATGAGCTGTATCACATTTTTAGTCCCGCCCTTCGTGATAGTAGTATTTTGAATGGACTGAATAATCAGCTTATGAGAATCGAAGATACTTGTGCATTGTCCAGAGGTACATTATCAGTTGTAACGCAGTCCGAAGCACGTACAGCTACAGAGCTTAAGATTTTAAAACAGCGTAGTTATGCAGCAAACAAGCATATTCAGGATGCACTCCAGCTTACGTTTGAACAAGTTTTTCATGCTATGGATATTTACTGCGACCTTTATAAAATCGTTCCTGCTGGTAATTACGAGGTAGCTTACAAGTGGGATGATTCTATCATTGTTGATAAGGATTCCGAACGCCAGCAGGATATGCTTGAGGTTAAGAGTGGTTTAATGTCAAAAGTGGAATACAGAATGAAATGGTACGGTGAGACAAAGGAGCAGGCAGAAGCAGCACTGAAAATTATTCAGGATGAACAGAAAGCATCTTTGGCTCTTGTTCAATCACAAATGAACAATGGAGGTACTGATTCAAGTACCAGGCAAACAACGCACGCTGAAGCGTCTCAAGAGAAACTTAATCGTGCGAATGAAAGTAACGAAACAACAAAAATTGGAGATTCTGCAGATAATACTTGACATTAGATATAGTTGTTGTATAATAAAAGTGTAGGGAGGGAACTTCCTACACTTTATACATAGTCAATATGCTGACATTTGAGCATATCATTCAGCGTAGATGGGGATACGCATTTACAAATTAAACCATATCGAATGGAATAGGAGGAAAGAATTATGGAGTTTTTGAAAGCCCTTTTCGAGGGTGGACCACTTACGTGGGAAGAGTTTTCAGCAAAGGTAGCTGAAAAAGGTTTCAAAGTGGCTGATTTGTCCAAAGGTAACTATGTTGCCAAGAAAAAGTATGAAGATGATCTCGCCACTAAGGAAACAGCTATTGAAGAGCTGAATACGCAGCTTAAAGGTAGAGATGGAGACATTGCTAATCTCAAGAAACAGCTTGAAGACGGAAGCAAAGACAATGAGACAAAGATCTCTGATTTGACCGCTCAGCTTGGTAAGCTTCAGGGTGATTATGATACAGCTCGGAAGGATTTTGAAGGTAAGTTATCCAAGCAGGCTTATGAGTTTGCTGTTAAGGAGTTTGCTGCAGGTAAGAAGTTCACCAGTAACGCTGCCAAGAGGGATTTCATCAATGAAATGCTTTCCGCTGAATTGGAAATGAAAGATGACAAGATCGAAGGTGCTGACGATTTCGCAAGCAAGTACAAGGAAGCTAATACTGATGCTTTCGTTGTAGAGCCTGCGGATGGTTACACTCCCGATAACAACCTGGGTGGCGAAGATAAGCCGTTCTTCGTTAAGCCCACACCGCCTACACCGAAGGATGATACAAACGGATTCAATTTCGGATTCCACAGTGTAAGGTAGATCAAATTTTTAGGAGGAAAAAAATATGGCACAGGCACTTAACTATGCTGCAAAGTATCAGCAGGCATTAGCAAACGCATTTCCCTATGCGTTGTATTTTGGCGATCTGTGGAACCAGACCGGCAAAGGCAACTATCGCTGGGTAGACGAGAAGACTATTCAGATCCCCAGACTGACCACTACGGGTCGTGTGAATGCTGACCGTGATACCATTGCACAGGCAACAAGAAACTTCGATAACAGCTGGGAGTCCAAGACTCTGGAGAATCAGAGAAAGTGGTCTACGTTGGTACATCCCAAGGATATCGACCAGACCAACATGGTTGCCACTATTACCAACATTACCAAGACTTTCAATGAATTCCAGAAGTTCCCTGAGATGGACGCATACCTGATTTCCAAGCTGTACAGCGCATGGACTACTGCTGTTGTAAGTGAGGGTTATACCGCTCATACGGCTATGGAAGATGCAATCACCGGAGCAGATGGCAAGATCGATGGCGATAAGGTACTGGCAGTATTTGATGCTTTCATGCTTGCTATGGACAACAAGCGTGTTCCTATTCAGGGTCGTTTGTTCTACTGCACACATGAAGTAAAGGCAGCTCTCAAGAATGCAGCTTCTGTTGCAAAGAGATGGGAGGTTCAGGCAGCAGGTAATGGCATCAATCGTTCTGTTGATTACCTGGATGGTGTTAAGATCAATGCAGTACCCGCAGAGCTGATGAAGACCGTGTACAACTTCACTACAGGTTGGGCAGTATCTGCTTCTGCAGACCAGATCAATATGTTCATGGTTCATCCCATGGCAATTATTACTCCCGTTTCTTACACTTTCGCCCAGTTACAGGAGCCCTCTGCACTGTCCGAAGGTAAGTATGTGTACTATGAGGAGTCCTTCGAGGATTGCTTCATTCTTAACAACATGGCTGATGCGCTTCAGTTCCACATCACCAAGCATAAATAAGGAGTAGAATTATGGGTAGAATGATAACGGTTCGTAAAAGCAATAAGGAACTTACAGTTCCGGAAGAGCAGAAGGAGCGTTATCTCTCCCTTGGTTTTTCTGTCTTCGATGAACACGGTAAGCTTGTAGAAGCGGCACCAGCAACTGATGTTGGTGCCCTTCAGGCTAAAGTTGTGACTTTGCTGGCAGAGAAACGAGATCTCGAAGCTGCTCTGGAAACGTTCACTTCTGAAAATGAACAGCTTTCCAGAGAAGTGGAAGTCTTAACAGCAGAGAGAGATAACCTTACAGCAGAAGTAGAAAGACTCAAAGCGGAAGTTGAAAAATCTTCCGTAAAGAAAACCACAAAAAAAGCTGAGCCCAAAGAAGAAAAAACTGAACCTACAGAGGTACAGTAAGAAAGGAGCATCCCATGGCATTCAATAGTTACATTACCTATAATAAATATGTAGAACTGGGTGGTACTTTGTCACAGGATGTTTTCAACAGATTTATTCGCAAGGCACAGAGAATTTTGGACGTAAATACATATGAAAGGATCCCTCTTTTAGATGAGATTCCTGATGTTGTTAAGGAAGTACTTGTCGAATATATAGGCAAGCTTAATGATTTTGAATCGCAGAAAACTGAAGGCACAGTAATTAGCCAATACTCTAATGGTGTGGAATCCATGACATTCAAGAGAACAACAGAAAACGATCTGAGAAAATCATTAGCTTCCTTGGCAACTAATATGTTACCTACTTATCTGATTACAGGGAGTGTGAACTTTGATGTTAGAGAATATCTACAATCAAAAGGTAACAATTCTTAATAAACTCAGAAGAGCAGATACGCCTGAAAAGAAAGAGGATTTGTGGTTTAAAACGGTTGTTACAGACGCAGCGTGGTATACTGATTCAGCAAGATCCGCAGGAAGTTCAAGCGTATTTATAGGAACTTATATTACAGTGTTACTTCCTTTTCATGAAGAATACATCCCGTATTTAGAATGGAAAGATCTTAAGAACAAAGATGAGAAGTTCACTATATCAATAGGTGACTATATTATACTTGGCGAGATTGAAGAAGAAGTTACCGCAGCAAATGTTGTTGCTGTCATGCAGAAGTATGGCGAGAATGTATGCCTTGTCCGGCATCACAAGGCAAGTTACCCCCGGTTTGGAGCTACCGTTCAGCTTAAGATTAAGGGTGTATAAGTATGGCGAGAGGATATAAAAACCTGGGTTTTCACTGGAATTATTCACATTCCATAATCATTGAAAACTTGGGTTTTGGCAAAGATCTAAACAGAGAAGCAGCACAGATATTCTACGAGCACTATAACAAGTATGTTCCTTATCAGCATGGTGATTTGTCCACAAAAGTAAGAATTTCAGCAACTCAGGATCACGGTACAATTACTCACCTTGTGAAATATGCTAATAAGCAGTACACAAACCCAACTATGAATAGAAATACTTCTGTTCATCCACTTGCAACCAGTTTCTGGGACAAAGCTTGTTGGGAAGCAGAGAAGCGTGAAATCACACGTGATGTGGATGAAGCTCGTAAGAAATATTCAAGAAACAGGAGGTCTCAGTATGAGTAAGCATAAAGTGATGCAGAAATGGGTTCAGGGGTTTCTCAATGACAATTACCTGTACTTTGAATCTGCTGATGCTTATCCGAATGTTAGAGTGCTGGTTCCTAACTACGGTGATTACATTAACAAAACCGATATTCTGGGGTTCAAATATAAGTCTTATTCATTCGCCTTCATTGGGTATGAGCAGACTGATCCTGGCACATCTGATGTGAATACAGCGAACATGGATCTCATGGATTCATTCATCGAATGGCTTGAAATTCAACAGAAGGAACAGAACTTCCCGGATTTTGGTGAAAATTGTAGCGAGTATTCCATTGTACCGTTACAGAACATGGCTAATTTAGCCATGATGAGTGAAGACGGCTTGGCAAAGTATATGCTGGGCGTAAGAATTGATTACAAGGAGGAATAAAAAATGGCAGATGCAACAAGCTTCAATTTACAGGATGGGCAGAAAGCGGAACGTAAACTGCTTGTAACAGCAGTAAATGTTGGTGACAGTATCACAGAAACCTCAGGTACTCCTAAGTGGCAGATCGTTGGTGTAGGTGTTGAAGACTCTTCTATTGAGTTCAACCCCGATACTGAAACTATAACAGATATTCTCGGTATTACAGAGACCACTGTAAACAAGCTGGAAACATCCCAGACTCTGGATCCCATGACTGTTCGTGGCGGTTCTGATCTGGCGATTAAGCTGTACAACCAGATTAAATATCAGAGACTCTCTGAGCTGTCCATGTACGAGGTTATGCAGATCCATGCTTACGTTGGTACAGAGGGTAATTATGAAGCAGAAGTTCACAAGAACTGTACACTTACACCGCAGTCCATTGGTGGCAGCTCTTACATTGATATGCCCATTGACATTAACTACTCCAACGATAAGATCCACGGAACTGTTAATGCCTACAAGTACGGCGAGACAATCACCTTTACCAAAGCAACAGCGTAAATAGGTAAAAGCCCATATAAGATTGGAGGAGATAAATCATGGAAAGTTTACAGGTCCGGACAGGACAAATTAGTTTAAGAATTCTGGATGATGCTGGCGAAGAGCGTGGCATTTTCAGATTTAATCCCGAAGATGTTGAGTCTGCAAGACGAGTTGTTTCCTTACAAAAGGAACTGGATGAGAAGCAGCGCGAATTTGAACTTAAATCTGCTAACTGCGAAACAACTCAGGAAAAGGTCGATATGCTCAGCGAAGTAGTATCCTATTTCAAAGGATTGGTAGATCAGTGTTTTGGAGAAGGTTCAAGCAAGCTTGTATTCGGTGATGCTAATACACTTTCCATGTTTTACGATTTCTTTGAAGGCATAATCCCTTATTACCAGAAGGCGAGCGAGAAGCGCATGAGCAAATATGCAACGATTCCCGGCGGAAAGTAAAGGAGGATACAAATAAGGGTGGCTATTTTAGTCACCCTTATTTTGTGATATGGGGTATGGATAAATACAGTTTGCCGACTGCCACTGTATTGGCAGGAAATGTCTGTGAGTTTCGCACAGACTACAGAGTAATTCTTAAGATCTTTGAAGTTTTCAATGATCCTGACTTATTGGAGCGGGAAAGATTTATTGTAGCTCTTCGATTCTTTTATAAAACAGATGATTACCTCAATGACATTGAACATGCTGCTCAGGAAATGCTGGATTTCATTGCAGGAGGTAAAGCTGAACCTGATAAAAGTGAACAGCATAAGAAACCCTTATATGACTGGGATCAGGATTTTAACATCATTATAGCACCTATAAATAAGAATATGGGTACTGATGTAAGAGGTTTAGATTATCTACACTGGTGGACATTCCTCAGTGCTTTTATGGAAATCGGAGAATGTACCTTTAGTACATTTGTTGGGATTAGAGATAAGCTTAATAAGAATATTAAGCTTGATAAAGTGGAAGAAAGAATTTTAAAGGAGAACAGAGATAGTATTGTTATCAAGCAGAAATACGATAGCACAACTCAAGCTCTCATGGACGAGATTATGGGAAGGGGGTAAAACCTTATGGCTTATGCAGACGGTAATATCATCATAGGTACAAGCGTAGACGTTGGTGGTCTGAATACTGGCCTGGAAAAGATTAACAAGTCTTTCAAGAGATTGCAAAGAGTTGCTTCTTTAGCTATAGGTGTAAATGCACTTACTAAATTAGGTAAAGCTGCTACAGAAGCTGCATCCGATTTACAGGAAGTTCAGAATATCGTAGACGTTTCCTTTGGCGATATGGCTTATAAGATCGAAGCTTTTGCTGATACTTGTATTGAGAAATACGGTATGTCAGAATTGTCAGCAAAACAGACAGCCGGCGCGTTCATGGCAATGGGTAATGCAATGGGGTTAACCCGTAAAGAAGCCAGTGATTTGGCTGTTCAGCTTACTGGGCTTACAGGTGATTTTGCATCGTTTTATAATATATCGCAGGACTATGCCAAAGTCGCTCTATCTGCGGTATACACTGGCGAAACCGAAACCCTTAAGCATTACGGTATAGTTTTAACTGAAGCAAACCTTCAGGAGTATGCACAATCCATAGGTATTGAAAAGAGCGTTAAAGCAATGGGTGCAAGAGACAAGCTTATCTTGCGTTATAAGTACATAATGCAAACAACACAAGATATCCAGGGTGACTTTGTTAGAACTCAAGATAGCTGGGCTAATGGTGTTCGTGTATTACAAGAACGTTGGAAACAGTTCCTCATCACCATGGGTGATGGCTTAATCACTGTATTAACTCCTATGGTTAAGATTCTCAATGTTATTGTAGCAAAACTCATTCAGATGGCTAAAATATTCTGGGTAATTATGTCCAATATATTTGGCATAAATCTGCAAAGTTTTGAAGAACAAGTAGGCGGTCTTGGTAGTAAATCAGAGGACGCCGCAGGTAATATGGAAGATTTAGCTGACGGTGTTAAGGATGCAACAAAAGCTGCTAAGAAAGCCATTGCGCCCTATGATGAGTTGACACTTATTACCCAAGACTTAACGTCATCTAAAAATGATACTGATGGGTTACTGGATTTGGGTGATATTGATCTGGGACTTGACAGTAGCGATGCTCAACAGAAAGTTGATGATTTCTTTTCCAAAATCAATACGCTGTTTGATTTTGGTAAGCTTATCGGTGACAGTATTAGTAATGGTCTGGATAATATTGATTGGAACAAAATCTACGCTAAATTTAGAAACTTTGGTAAGGGATTAGCAGAGTTTTTGAATGGACTTTTTAGCACAGATGTGTTTGGTTCAGTTGGAAGGACTATTGCAAGTGCATTAAATGCTGCTATCTATGCTGCATTGAGTTTTGGGCAAGAATTTGACTGGGCTCAATTAGGAACAAAGATTGCAGATGGTATAAATGAGTTCTTTAGAACTTTTGACTTTGCTTCTTTAGCAGAGACAATAAACGTTTGGGTTCAGGGACTCTTTACGTTAATCAAGGAACTTATTACCAACATTGACTGGAAAGACGTATTTAAGGGTGTCAAAGAATTTTTCTCAAACTTAGATCCCGAGACAATCGCAATACTAATGGGATTTATTACCCTTAAGAAACTCATTAGTATAGGACTTATGAAAGCTTTTATTGAAGGTATTAAGGAGGGTTTAGAAATACCCTCATTAGCAGAGCTTGTAGGAGGACTCGGAAAGACTCTTGGTGGGAAATTAGCAAGTCCGGCAATATGGACTGCAATCGGTAATGGATTAAAGAGTGCTTTTACATCTGCAATAAGATTTGTAACGAAGACAATTCCTCATTTGCTTTCTACGCTGTTTACACAGCTTAAGATTGATTTGACTGGTGGTTTCTCAACACTGTTTGCAAACCTTAAGTTAGGAAATTCATTAAATGCTTCACTTACCTATGCTTTTGGTTCTATTGCAACTACTATTTCTGGGATTATTACAACAATAGGAGGAGCTGTTGTAGCCGGTGTTAATTTCTTTAATATGCTTAAGGATGGATTCAGCTGGCTGAAAGAAGCGTTAATGGTAATCGGTATAGCCATTGCAGGAGTTGGTGCTGTAATACTTGGAGCACCGGCAGCTATTGCAGCTGCGGTTGCTGGTATTGTTGCGGCAGTAGCTACACTTGTTGTTGTAATCAAAGAACACTGGGAAGAAATTTGTGACTGGTTTTCTGGTATACCTGAATGGTTTAATACAAATGTTGTAGAACCTATTGGAACTTTCTTCACTAAGGTAGGTACAACTATTGGAAATTTCTTCTCTGGTATCTGGGATAAAGTAACAGGAATTTGGGGAAAAGCAAAAGATTGGATGGATACAACTGTAATTACACCTATTTCAGATCTGTTCAGTGGTGTTGCTGAAAGAATTGGACAGTTCTTTGAAGGTTGTTGGATTATCATTAAAGCAGTATGGATTATTGTTTCAGACTGGTTTGACAAGAATGTAGCAACACCTATTTCCAATCTGTTTACGCTGTTGGGAACAGTTATTAGTACTGCGTTCCAAGATTGCTTAACATTCATTAAGAATTTATGGGCATTAGTATCCCAGTGGTTTAATGATAATGTTATTGTTCCCTTGCAAAACTTCTTCACATTACTGGGAACAGTAATAAGCACAGCATTCCAGAATTGTTGGAACTTTATTAAGAGTGTATGGGGTACTGTAACGGCATGGTTCACAAGCAATATTATCAACCCTATTAAGGCATTATTCACAACCCTGGGAATATTGATTAGAACAGCATTTCAGAATTGTTGGAATGGTGTGAAGGCTGTCTGGTCCAGCGTAGCTACATGGTTCAGAAACTCTGTTATTACTCCTATAACAGCAGCATTCCAGACATTAAAGGCTGTTATTACCATGATTTTCTCTAATATTTGGAATGCAATTTCCAGCGGTGCTAAAGCAGCATTCAATGGAATAATCAGTTTCGTAGAGAGTTGCATCAACAAGATTATTGGAGCTCTTAACTTCTTCATTAAGGGATTCAACAAGATTGCTACTGCGGCATCCAAGATTACTGGTGATAGCTATTCCGGTGTAGATACGTTTGACAGCATCCACATTCCTAGACTTGCAAAAGGTGCTGTTATTCCGCCTAACAATGAGTTCCTCGCAGTACTGGGTGACCAGAAGAGGGGAACAAACATTGAAGCTCCTTTAGAGACTATTAAGGAAGCAGTTGCAGAAGTTATTGCACAGATGGAAAATGTGGGTGGTAATAACCAGCCGATTGTGTTACAATTAAATGGTAAAGTAATTGCGAAGGCTGTTTGGGACGAAGAAGAGAAACGTTACAAGCAGACAAAGCAGTCGGGGCCATACAAACCTAGCTACGCATAAGGAGAGTAATATGAGTGGTGAGTTCAAAGGGTATTTGTTGCGGGCAACCGCAACAAATACCATTTTTCCAAATAATTACATACTGTTGGAAAGTTGGTCCAGCACACCTAATCAGCGTGAAGAGATAAAAGCTTACCGTGATGAGAATACCCGTGACTTAACAAGAATTACAGCCAAGGGTAAGAAGTCCAAATGGTCCTTTACTACAAAGCCTAAACTTCACCTTGCTGATAAGATGAAAATTCAGGAATTTTTTACAAATGCAGAAACAAATGCAGATGAGAGAAAAATAGAACTGGAATTTTGGAATGATGAAACGAATCAATATGAGATAGGTTATTTTTATAGACCGGACACTGAATTTCCTATTTATAAGATAACCAGCAATGACATTATTTACAACTCTTTAAAGATAACTGGAGTTGAGTATTAAGGAGGGGTATCATGGCAATTTTAGATAGAATTACACATATATCCTTCCCTGATATGGAAAACGAAGCATTACATGACCTTACCACTGGAATTGCTAGTGGTTCAATGAGTCTGGATGAACTCCTTGTTCAAGGAAATATTTCACTTGGAGAGTGTAATGCTAATAAATTAGAAGTTCAAATATTTGGACTGGATGATGTTAGTAACAAGAAAATAAAAGTTTGGCAGACTGATTTAAACGGCGAAAACTTAAAAAATATTTTTGAAGGATATGTAGATTCGTGTAAGCTGGACAATCTTGGATATTATAGAGATATTGTAGCTTACGATGCAATATATTATAAAGGTAGACTAAATGTTGCTAACTGGTGGACAGCATTTTGGTTACCCGACCAACAGGAAACAGCTACTCTTAAGGAAATTCGTGAATCTATATGTGATTATCTGGAATTAACTTACGACAAAAATGTCACCTACTTCAATGATGATTTTGTGGTTACACAGACAGTTACAATCAGCAATTTATCTTTCGCAAATATGCTTAAGATGATCTGTGAACTTCAATGCACCTTCCCTAATATAACACGGGATGGACATATAGAATTTTTAACGCTTCCTACAATCGAGGAAGCTATTGACATTTCAGGATTATATGAGCACGAAAGCAGTACTTTTGAAACCTACACAACAGAACTCATTGATGCCGTTATTATCTATGGTAGTGGTGAGGAAGGTGTAAGTTCCTTGGATGACGATGCTAAACCCAATAATGCTTATACAATCAGCGGAAATATATTTACATACGATTTAGAAAAAGATGCACTAAAAGCATTAGCTGTTAATATCTTCAATAAAATATCCTATATCTCATATCAGCCTGCTGATATTACCATGATTCAATCCAATATTGATTTACATTTGGGTGATCTGGTAAAAACTGATAAAGGATATTCTTATGTGTTTGCCAACAATTTATCTGGATCACTTTTGGTTGAACAGGAAATTGTAGCAGAAGGAGACCAGTTCTTAAGTGAGGTAGATGAACAATACAATGCTGATATTCAAGCTTTGCGTAAGAAAACAGAGGATTTAACTGGTGATACTCTGGCAAACAAAATGGTTTATTATACCTATACTAACGTTTACAAATATGAGGTTGGTACTGATGAAATTAAGGTTGTAGATATTACTGTATATACTACTGATATTACTGACCTTATCTTCTTATCCAACATCAACCTTACTGTTACTCCTGATAAGGTAAAGAAAACAAGAACAATCACATTCACAGAAATTGATTCTGAGACGAAAGAAGAGACAGAGGTATCAAAGGATATCTCTTATGAAGATGAATCTCCTGTTGTTCTGTATGTTCGTTATATGTGGGAAGACGGTACTATTGACTATCACCCTGTACAAACGTATAATCATAGTGGTAGATATATGTTACCACTTATTTATTTCCTTCAGGATATTCCTGAGAATATGACAGGACATTTTCAGGTAATGCTTAAGTGTGCAGGTGGTACAATACTTATTCCTAAGCTTGATTTAATTGCTACTGTATTGGGTCAAGGTCTGGATGCTTCTGATGCAAACTGGAATGGACATATTGATATCTACGAGGATCTTAAACCTATTAAGGTATCTACTGATATTACAGTGCCTAAGTTCAGAGAATCTTATGGCTTTAGTTATCCTGATATGGGTGCTTCCTCAACAATAACAGAAACATTTAAGAAGGTTATTGTAAATACTGCTATTAAACTTCCTGGATTCACTGAGCAGATTTTGGATAAGATTGTAATTGACAACTACACATTCCAGACAACATTCAAGAAGAACTATGAATACAGTCAGAATTATATAAAGACAGAAAATGATGTATTTGAGATGAATCTTGATTATACAGTAAACGGAACATCTCAAACTATTGATTCTGGATATTTGGAAGCAGTTGAGATCAATACAGAACAGTTTAGTTCTGTGGAAAGTATTGAGGTTTTATAATGGGTAAGCTGTATGGAATATTAGAAGAAAATTCATTAGTTGTTACAAGCGGTTTTTATGAAATGGGTTGGGCATTTACAGTTAAGCAAGATATATTTTTTAAAGGATTTAGAGTAAAATTTCCAGCAGCACAAGCTGTTGTAGCTCACCTTTGGAATTATTCAACAAGAGAATTATTAGCAACTTCTGAAGAAATAAATGTTTCAGAACCTGCAAAATGGTATGAATCGCTAATAAGAACACCATTAAAATTAGAAGCTGGTAAACAGTATATTATAAGCACTTACAATACAGTTAATTCAACATATGCTAGTAACCCAAGCAATTTTAAATTCAATACAGATTATATAACTTTTAACATAGGGAGATATACAAGTTCAAAAGGATCTTATCCTTCATATAATGAAAATCAAATTTATCCGTTAATAGATTTGATTTTTGTAACAAGTTTAGCAAAATATCTTGTATCAAGTAATAATAAGTATTATACTGTAATAAACGATGTGTTGTCTGAGATAACAGTTGAGAATCTTACAGCTTCTACTTTTAAAGAGTATGGAGTAGACGAAATTTCAAGTGACTTGCTTAAAACTCTTGTAAATCCTAGATTATATGCTTGGTATGAAGATGGGGATAGCTCAAATAGCTTAAAATGTGGTATAAAAGCAACACCCAAACCTCAGATACTTTATTCTGATAAATGTGACCTTACTGATGAAACTATTCTAGGTATAGAGAACCTCGAAAGTACTTTTGAGGGGTCACCATTATTAGCAATGTCATTTGATGAAAAGCAAACGTGGGAAGCTTTTAATGGTACTGAATGGGTTACATTATCAGAAGATACTACTGGTTCAATTCCTAATGTTTATGAGGGATTATCAGTAGATCAATGGGCAGAAAAGTTAAACGGTATCACCTCAATATATTTTAGAGTAGTAATACCTACAGCAGCAGATAAAGTAACATCCATAAAACTCAATTTCTTAAATTAAGGAGGAAATTATTATGGCATTTAAAGGAAAATCTATAATTGAATTAACAGATGTAAATACAGGTGAAGTAGAAGTACATGAAGATGAAAATATGGTTACAAATGCTCTTGCTACTGTACTTTCTGAACTTATGAAGGGTGCAATATATGGACTCGGATATTCTGGTTTTGGAAGTTATGCTTCAAATTTTAATAGCTCGTCTAAATTTGGAATAATTCCAATTTATGGCTACGGAATAGGCGGAATTTTATTATTTGAAGCACCTCAAACAGAGGATGTTAATCATATATATCCTAAAGGAACAGATGTACTTACAGGGTATGCTGGAAATACTACAAATGGTGCGCAGTTAGATAATAAGCTTGGAAGCATGGATTTACAAAATAGCGGACCTATTGAAAACGGATATAAATTTGTATGGGATTTTACAACAGAGCAAGCAAATGGAATTATTTCATGTCTAGCTTTAACTACAGGAGCTGGAGGGAGATTAGGATTAGGAAATGCACTTTCTTTTGGATCTGATTTAAAAGCTATATATCCAAAAGAAACAATTGATCAAGACTATACAGGGCTATTTCGTTTTGGCTGTACTTTATTTGAATTCCAAGATTATAGCTACAATGATAACGAAGGTTATTTGGATGTAGAAGACTACAATAGATATTGCTCTATTTGTAAAGTAGATTTTGAATCTAATATAGCTTATTCTTGCTATCTTATTGATAGTAATACTATATTAGTAGAATTAAGCCATTTCTGTAGTAACACATTAACCGGAAATTTATATAATTATGGTGGTGATTGGAGTGGTGCAAAAAATATTGTAGACTTATTTGATAGTTTTGAATTAAACTTTTCAGAAGATATAACTAAGATAGATGATGTAGCAATATCAGGTAATTATAGTTTTTGCCATGATCCTTCTGATAATAATATAATATGGTTTCTTGGATCTTGCTACAAGCGTAATTCATCTGATAACAAATATTATACATATCTTAGATGGATAAAAATTGATATAGCAAAAAGATCTGGCACTACAAATACATTATCATTTGAAAATCCTTCATTATATAATAATCTAACTGCTGGCCCTTTTTATTTTGATTTTAAGCGTGATTCAGATGATAAAACAAGCAGTAGTTATTTATATTCTTTAAGATATAAAAATAGGGGATATATAAACAAGTGTATGAATAGTTTTATAATTTGGCATAATAAGATATATATTTCTGTAAGTTATACTACGATTATAGTTATAAATCTAGCATCAGGCGTGTGGGAATCCACCTTCAGTACATCAGATAGTTTTAATATGAATCCTGTTTCCAATGGTTCAGACTTTACCTATATAAAATCTTCAGATTGTCTATTTACACCTTTTGGATATTTTGATTCAGAAGAAGTATTTCATAATTTAAAATGGGGGGGACTTATTTACTCAAGTAATCCTCTTTATAAATATGGAAGAAAATTTGAAAATAATGGCGTAGTTTCATGTTTTTCCTATGAATGTTCTGATTCTTATGTATTTGACAGCGCCCAATTAATAGCTGGTTTATATAAATTTGTATATATGCCAATGCTTCATACAATTAACAATCTTAGCTCTCCTGTTCAGAAAACAGTTGCTAAAACTATGAAGATTACTTATATCTTAACGGAAGTCAATGAATAAATAAGGAGGATACTCTTATGTATTATTATAAACAGGAATTTAATGATGGCAACTTTATGCTGTTAAAATCTGTAAAACCTTATGCAGAAGGTGTTGAAATTTCAGAAGAAGAGTATGAATCACTCATAGGTAAAATTGAAGTAACAGCAGTATCAAATGAATCCCAAGATGATTCTTACAATGAACAGAGATTAGAAAGCCTTCAGGAGGAATAATATGATAAGTATGTCACTTCCTGCAGCTACAGCAGATCAATTAAAAACTGATTTGCAGATTGTTGATGACTTAAGACAAAATCCTGATAAGTATATGCCAGGCTTAAAAATTGATGCAATATACGGTTGTCCTACCCCCGCCAAATGGCATGGTGGTAGGACGCTGGAATATCAAGATATCAATGCTAAGCAATTCATCCAGCTTGTTAGAAAGTTTAATGATTTAGGCGTTAAATGCAGAATTCAATTCACTAACTGTTTCATAGAAGAAAAACATCTTAGCGATAGATGGTGCAATTTTATCTTAGATACTCTGGATAATGGTTTTGAGAATGATGTTGTAATCTGGGATGGAATTTTGTATGAGTATATTCAGAAGAAACACCCTAATATACCGTTAATTGCTTCCTTAACAAATGTGTTCACGTTTGAAGAGTTCGAGCGAGCGTTCGATAAAAACTATAAGTGGGTTGTTGTATACCCTTTGCGTGAAAACTGCAAGAGGCTTGTAGCTCTACCGCAAGAGCTTAAGGATCGCACTGAAATTATAGTGAACGATGAGTGTGGACTTTGTAAGTTCAGGAAATTTCATTATGGCATTGAAGCTAAAAGAAATTTACATATCCCATTGAGTGAATCAGAATCTACTTTTATGTGTCAAGGTCAAGATAAACGCAGTTTAATATCTCCCGAGGAAATGGTATCAACTTATATAAAATCAGGATTTTGTAATTTCAAACTTAGCGGCAGACAACCTTTAGTGGATATAGATTCATACGTTAAGAATATAAGTCCTTATTTGAAATTCGGTTCAGAACGGGTGTGATTATATGAAGAGATAACTATTGCAATTTCCTAGACAGGTGTGTTATATTTATTATGGTACAAATAATATCACCGCCAAGTGCGGAAAATTAAAGGAGGAATAACAAATGGATAAGCTTAAGAGTAGAAAATTCTGGGTGTGTGTTGCAGCTATGCTGGGAAGTATCGCAACTTCTCTTGCTGGTCTTCAGACTGGTAATGAAATCGTTGCATCCATTGGTATTGTGTGCGGAGTGATTTCTGCAGCTATTTATGCTTTTTGTGAAGCATGGGTGGATCAGGCAAGCTTCAATTCCAGCATCAACGTATCCGTTGACAAGGATGAGTCTGCTATCACAGAAAAAGATTCCGAAGATGAGAAATAATCATGGAAGGTGACTAACAATGACAGCAAGTGAATTTATCAATTCCTTAACCTGCATCATAAAGCAGGGAGGTGGTTCAATTCTCTTGATATTAGCCATCGTGTTATCTTTTGTTCAGATCTCACCGATTAAGATAGAACCTTGGTCTATCATTTTAGGTTGGATTGGAAAACAGATAAATCGTGACGGGTATGCGAGATTGGACAGCATTGAAAAAACCCTTTCAGGTCATATTCAGGAATCTCAGGATGAGAAACTTGAAGGTACAAGAAGCATGATTCTTAACTTCGGTACATCTTGTATGAGGGGGGAAGGTCATACAAAAGAAGAATTTGATTTTATCATTTCCAAATGTGACAAGTACGAAAGGCACTGTATTGAAGATAAAATACCTAACGGTGTAGCAACTGCCACAATAAATCAGATTCGGAAGTTGTATGACTACAATATTATGCACAATACGTTTTTATCTGAGACAGCTGATGTACATTAGTTGTCAGAAAGGTGGTTTAAATGAGCCTTATTATTGGAAGTGCTCGCATTGACGAGAATAGAAACATTAAAGGCGGAAAATCAGGTGACCAGAAACAGGCTTCTGCTACTAATGACACAAAAGGTGAAGTTAGTATGCAAAACTTCTATGTTCATTCCAAAGGTTGGATTATCCTGCGGTTTAAAGATAGTGCTCATGCAAATGCAGCCGCATCCAGTATGAGAACTGCTTGTAATAATTCTAACATCGGTTACGACCAGAATCAGAGAACTGGTATTCTGAAATATGGTACTGCCACAGCAATTAAAACAGAAGCAGACTGTAGCTCGCTTGTTCGTCAGTGTGTTAAGGAAGCTACTGGTATTGATCCTGGAAACTTTAACACTGGTACAGAGGTAAACACTCTGAAAAAGACTGGATTGTTTAAGGATCCTATCATGTTTGAGTCTTTGGATAAGACACCGCTGTTCACCGGCGATATTTTAGTTACAAAGACAAGAGGACACACTGTAATTGTTGTCAGCGGAAATGAGCGTGCTGTAGAAGTTACATCCGATACATATTATAATGCGTGTGACAAGTCTTTCAAGAGTATTGTGGACGCATTAAAAAGCGTAGGCGAAACTGATACAAGTCTCAGTCACCGTGTAAATTTGGCAGTTAGGAACAATGTTCCAACGTCCAACAACACTAGGATGAACACGAAGCTTTTAGAACTGTTAAAAGCGGGCAAACTCATTAAGAATTAAGCACAAGTATTACACAGCTGGGAGTAATCTCAGCTGTGTTTTTGTGTTAAAATATCTTTGACAATTTAATCATTGTATGGTAATATAATAATATAAATATTAACGTACAATGAAGGTGATATTATGATTAAGATTTCAATTTCAAAGGCAACAAAACTTAAAGATGAGATGAGTGCTTATGTATCATTTGACTACAATTCCAAGGTAGTTAATGTACTTAGATCACTGCCGTTCAAAAACTACAATGCCGAAACAACTACCTGGGAAATACCTATCAAAAAAGTGGAAGCTGTAATAAAGCAACTCCATGATTTTGATATTCAGATTTCGGGCGATATTTCAGCTTTAGAAAATACCGAACCTGTTTTAGAGTTACCGGCAGGTTTCAACTTCAAAACAAAGCCTTTTAAACATCAGATTGAAGGCGTTAAGTATGGTCTTGAATTTGACAGGTGGTTTCTTGGTGATGAACAAGGGTTAGGTAAAACTAAACAGGTAATTGACATTGCAGTAGCAAGGAAAATAAAACTTGGATATAAGCATTGTTTAATTGTCTGCGGTGTAAATACCTTGAAATGGAACTGGGTAAATGAAATTAGAACCCATTCCAATGAAGATTCATGGATTTTAGGTCAGAAGTTTTCAAAAGGAAAAGTAAAAATCGGTTCAACAAAAGATAAGCTTAATGATTTATTAGCTTTGAAAAAAGGTGAAAATCTTCCTTACTTCATTATCACAAATGTAGAAAGTTTTCGTGATAAAGAAATTGCTGATACTGTAAAGGATTTATGTTCCAAAGGTATCATAAATATGTGTGCTGCGGATGAGATGCACAAGATGAAAAACCCTGGAAGTCAACAGACAAAAGGGTTCCTTAAATGTTTACCGGAGTGCAGAATTGGCATGACTGGTACACCTTTGGTAAACAGTCCTTTGGATCTATATATCATACTTAAATGGCTCGGATACGAAAATCATCCTTTTTACTCTTTCAAAAAGCATTATTGTGTGATGGGTGGTTTTGGCGGATACGAAGTAGTAGGTTATCAGAATATGAATCAGCTTACTGCTCAAGTTCAAGAAATTATGTTAAGACGCATGAAGTCAGAAGTACTTGACTTGCCGGATAAAACATATATAGATGAGATTGTTGAAATGTCACCTGAGCAATCAAAGATTTATGAACAGATCGAAAATAGTCTTAAAATTGAACTTGCATCTGGTACTTTAGATCTTTCAAATCCTTTATCTGTTCTTATTCGATTAAGACAAGCAACTGGTTGGACGGGAATTGTTTCAGATACTGTTGCTGAATCCACGAAAATCAATAGAATGGAAGAGATTGTTGAAGAATCAGTTTCCAACTCTCATAAGTGCATCATATTTAGCAACTGGACACAGATGACAGATATTATCTTTGAAAAGTTGAAAAAGTACAATCCAGCAATTATTACTGGTGGTACAAAGGATAGCGAAAGACAGACTATGGTTGATAAATTTCAGAATGACAATTCTTGTTCTGTAATAATCGGTACTGTAGGTGCAATGGGTACCGGACTTACATTGACAGCCGGATCTACTGTAATCTTTGTCGATGAACCTTGGAATCGTGCATGGTTCGACCAGGCAGTAGATAGAGCTCACCGTATTGGAGCAAAATCAAACATAACTATCTACAGTATTATGTGTAAGGATACGATTGATGAGCGAATCCACAATATCATCTATAAGAAGGGAGTAATGAGCGATGCTATTATCGACGGTAAGGTTGTAGGTAATAAAACTGAATTATTGAACTACTTGTTAAACTAGCATATCATTTCGCTGCAGCGATTTGACCAGCGCTACACTTTATGAAAGGATTGGTAAATTTATATGAGTAATGAAAAATTATACAGAGCTGACGAAGTCTGCAAAAAATTGAATATTTCATCTTATACGCTCTCAAACTGGTATAACTGGGAGCGTAAGCAGGTTGAGAAGGGTATTGTTGACAAACCCTACCTTCCTACGCCTATTCGTATGGAACACACAAAGGGAAGTCCTCGATGCTGGACTGCTGCCATGATTGAAGAACTCCGTAATTTTCAGAAAACTATTGTTACAGGTAGAAACGGAATTTATGGTGTGTATTCTAATCCTTATTACAAGGATACAAAAAAGTATAAAAACTCCATAAATGCAGTTGAAAAGAGTTAATTATTGTGGTACAATGATAATGTAAAAAACATGAAAGGAGTCATAAAAATATGGCAAAAAAGAGTAACATTGAAACTGAACCTCAGAACACTGAATCATTGGATGAGATCATTGAGCGTTATGGTAGGTTAAAGCAAGAAGTCGATTCCTACGAAAAACAGATCAAATCTGACAATTCCAGTATCAAGAGTAAAATGACTGAGATGGAATTGAAGGAGTACGAATCTCAGAACTATATTGCCAAGTATTCAGTATCGGTTTCTGAAAGCTTTGATGAAGAGAAGCTTGTAGAGAAGTTAAGATCCATGACGGTGGAGGTAATCGAAGACGGCTTACCTGTTGAAAAGTCTATGGCAGAGGCTTTGGACTTAATTGAGTACAAGCCTGCTGTTAAAATGGAAGCTCTCGAAAATGCAATCTACAATGGTAAGATTTCGGCAGCTGATTTGGCAGGTTGTGTATTAAGAAAAGAAACAGGACGTCTCACAATCAAAGCAAAGGATAAGGAGTAAAGGCTATGAACACAAAACTTAAAGAGTTTATCGTAAACAAGCTTAAATCTACAGAAAGAGAAGGAATTGACGACCTTATTCAGTTCCTTGATGAAACTGATTTCTTCTATGCACCTGCAAGTACTCGCTATCATGGTGCGTATGAAGGTGGTTTGGCTGAACATTGCGTAAATGTACTGGATACATTGTGTGCATACGATGAAATGCTGAATAAAACGTATGGTATGCCCTGCGAGGATAAGAACAGCATGATTATAGTTGCACTTCTCCATGATGTATGCAAGATTAATACCTATAAGACCAAAACTTTGTGGCGTAAAGACAGTCAGGGCAAGTGGGAGAGTTACATCGGTTATGAGCGTAATCCAGATCTTGCAATGGGTCATGGCAGCAAGAGTGTATTCCTTATTCAGAAGTACATCAAACTTACTGATGCAGAGGCACAGGCAATCTTATGGCACATGGGACCTTATGATATTTCAGATTACATGAGCCAGAATGAAATGGGTATAGCCTTCAGCGTAAACGGTTTGGCATACAAGTTAAATGCCGCAGACATGGCTGCCACTTATGTTCTTGAGAATGAGAATATCCAGTGGGAAAGTCGTGACCCTTCATAAATAACCTGCAACGTTGATTTACAAATTCATGCAGAATACTATATAATGTACTGTGTGATGAGTAATCACATGAAAACCTTGTTGGTGTTGCGGGATGCCACATGGTGGTAACTTAATACAGAACAAGGTTTAACCTCGATAATTTGTAGCCCGCACTACTTGTTATCGAGGTTTTATTTTTAGGAGGGTTATTATGAATCGTGATTTTAAGGGTGTTTGGATACCAAAAAATATATGGCTGAATAAAGAATTGTCTGTTACTGATAAAGTACTTTTAGCTGAAATAAACAGCCTGGATAATGAAGATCATTGTACAGCAAGCAATGAGTACTTTGCTGATTTCTTTGGAGTAAGCGTTGCAACTATAACCCGTTCAATTAAGAAACTTCGAGAGATGGGATATATTGAAGCTGAGATGGTTACCTCTAAAACAGGAAATTACCGTGTAATCAAGGTTGTTGAGGGGTGTAATCAAAATGATGAGACCCCTCTAATCAAAGTTGTTGAGGGGTGTAATCAAAATGATGAGACCCCTCTAATCAAAGTTGTTGAGGGGTGTAATCAAAATGATGAGACCCCTCTAATCAAA
>ENA-UOIY01000584-UOIY01000584.1-human-gut-metagenome-genome-assembly--contig:-P114-NODE-584-length-57871-cov-5.359139_pt1 | contig 57871 bp, 90 predicted proteins | sample MGYA00242335_ERZ723882 | MGnify/ENA metagenome assembly ERZ723882
ACCACCCACCCCTACCATAATACATCTCCATTAATGGATGATTTTCTATAATCAAAAAATATACCCCATTAATGGATGATTTTCTATAATCAAAAATACAGACCCCTATAGAGTGATTTTCCATAATCAAAAAATATACCCCATTAATGGATGATTTCTACCAATCAAAAACACAAGCCATGTAAAACCATTTAAGGAGTTAAATCATAAAATCTAAAAGCAAAAATACAGACCCTTAATGGACGATTTATGTCGTTAAAATAATTGTTGACAAATATGTTAGATAGCATTATAATAAACGCATAGCCACAAAATAGGGCTAAAAACTGTAAATAAAATGTTAGGAGTTGGGAAAATGCCTTAATGAAAACAGTACGTAAACGGCCGTAAAAAATTTTTTAATGTAATTATATGAAAGGAGTTTAAAAACAATGAACAAAGAGTCTGTAGAGATTATCAACAGGTTAAGGGCAATTTTACAGGATTCATGGGTAAATGAATTGCCGGATAATGAAAAAATAGCAGTAAATTTTAATAAGTCAGAATTAAAATTGATATTGAATTGTATGTATAAAGAAGAATCAAATTAGGGGGCTAAATTATGACATTCTTATCAATGTTGGGCTTAATTACTGTTATTAGTATATTTGTATTTTATTTATATGTACTTTGTAATTTATTAGATGTGGCGAAGAGTGCGTGGGCAAAACTTCTTATATTGATTACTGCGAATGTTTCTATTGCAGTTTTCTTGTATTTACTTAATTACTTATGAAAATAGGAGGATGTTAATATGTATGAACCAGTTTTAACAGATGAAAAATTAGACCTTTATAATGTATATGAAGTTCATGAGAATTATAGAATTTTAGCCATGGCCGTTAATGTACCTTTGCAGGTAGCCGAAGAAATTTGTCATATTTTGAATGAATTTGAAATTAAATCCTTACAACCTTGCCCTATATGTGATCAATCAGTTACAATTAATGAATATATATCAGACTATTTATATTCTATTAATTGTGAATGTTGTGCCTTGAAAACTAGACGTTTTAGAAGTAAACAAAATGCGACAAAATCTGAACAAGCAGTGCGTTATTTACAAATGCATTATGAAAGTATATTTGATAGGGAAAAAGAATAATGGCAACATATATGACTTTAGAAGAGTATGCGGCTACGCTTAAAGTAGGCGATGAAGTTACTATAAAATATTATTCAATAACTGGCGAAAAAGAAATAAAAGAAAAAATTTTAAAAATCACCAAAAGCGGGACGATTTATTTGAGAAGCAAAAATTGCAAGGACGCCTTAAGATTTAGAAAAAATGGACATTGTATTGAAACAGATTCAAGAAAATTATATTTTGTCATAAATAATGGACAATGTTGTTGCGAAAATTGGGGCTATTTATCTAGTGAAGACGATTTTGGAAGCTTTATTGGCAGTGAATTAAAAAATGTTTATGTTACTGATTCTGAGTTGGGGACAATAGTATCAAACATGAAAGAAGATCTAGATGCTGGATCAGCTATGTTTATTAATGTTGAAACGACTAATGGCTTGTTACAATTTGTTGCATATAATGAACACAACGGATATTACGGACATGAGGTAAAATTGGTATCAAAATATAATGACAAAATCGTTATTGAGGCTGATGACGTATTGTGACAATGAAACATTTATTATAATTTAAGGAGTTATGATAGATTATGAAATTAATAGATAAAGACGCTTTAAGCATGGAACTAATGAATGAAGTGTTAAACGCTTATGCAAAGGCTGATTTTCGTTTTGCTCATGCGTTAAACGTTTTTCAAGGTTTAATAGACAAAGCCCCTACAGTAGAAGAACGCAAGCACGGGCATTGGGAAGATATTGATTTAGATACGAGCGTATGCAGTGTTTGCAAAAAACCGCAAGAATACGAAACAAAATACTGCCCGGAGTGCGGCGCTAAAATGGAAAATAATGGAGATGACGATGATGAATAAATATATACAACAATTTTTAGACGATAATGATTTACAAGCAGGTGAAAGATTTTATATTTTAGATAAAGATTATAAGAAAATGTTTAATAAAACATTTTATATCAATAAAAATGCGACAGGTACAGATGATATTTTACTAGATAACAATCATTTTGCGATTTATTCTGATACGTTACTGTATTTGTTAACTGGCATAGCTTTTGTAAAGAAAAAACCTTTTTGTCCTAAATATGGTGAAATGGTTTATTATGTGACTGTTTCAGGTTATATTCAAGAAGTCAGATTTGATACGGACTCTACACTTCATCAATTATTACGCAAAGCAGGAAAATTATACAGGTCGGAAGAAGAAGCGAAAAGATATTTAGATAAAGACTATAAAGATTTAATAATACAGGAGGAAGAATAATGAAAGAAGAAACAATTATTCAGATTTTAAATAGTTTAACCACAGTAGGCGAAAAAAGTTTAGATGATTTAATTGAATATTATGGGCATCGTATGTTTAATGATTTAATTGCAATGGTATTTTTCGAAATTTTTATAATTTTTATTTTTTATCTTTTTTATAAGTTATTTCCAAAATATAGGTATAAAGATGATATATTGTTTATCATAACTTTAATATCTGTTATTCTTGGCATATTAAGTATAGGTATGATGTGTTGTTTCATTACTGGCGTCAGTGAGTATTTAGCCTATTTACAAAATCCGTTAGGGGCAACTTTGAATTATTTAATAACTGGACGGTAATTATTAGGAATTAAATTTATGAATGGTAAACTTGATTCTTTTATTTTAGGTATATTATTTACTGTCAGTCTACAACTATATATGCGCAATAAATCTTATTTTAATCTGATTATATGTATACTTTTAATTTTGTATGCTATAAGACAAATAATATTTTAAGGAGAATTATTATGTTATATCGTTTTATTTTTAAAATACTAAAAGAATTAGCGGAAACTCAGCAAGATTTAGAAATAACAAGATCTAGTAACATGACAATTTTGACTTTATTATTAGAAAAGAAAATCTGTAGTAAAGAAGAATATGTTTCTACATTTAATGAAATACAATCTAAGAATATGGAAAATATTAATCAAATTAAGAATAAAATTCACGAAATAGAAGAACAAATTAAACAATATGAACAACAAATGAGAAAGAAGGGTTAATAATGTTAGTTAAAGCTACAGCTATAGTTAAATTTAGTGGTATTTATAAATGGGATATTATCAATCCCCTTAAAGATTGTCTTAAAAATGGAAAACCGATAAAAAATGAACAACTGGGGTATGAATGTAATGTTTTTGATTTATTCATTCACGATGCAACAAAAGCCTTTGTAAACGCCGAATTTAAATTAAAAATAGGGGTAATTTTACCTGTCACAGAAGAACAATTTATAGAAGCCAATAAAAATATTAAAGATATTTTAAATACAGATACTGCCATTATAAATTGTGGTGCGTATGGTAAAGGTAGAATATATCATTTAGAATATACTAAATTAGCAGATAGTGAAAGAGGTAGATTATAATGGAAATTATTAATGATGAAAATTTAACTAAACTTATCGAGGCCATGGTTTGTGCTTGTCAGGAAGATGAAGATGTTACAATAAGACAAAATGCTTTACAATGTATTTATGAGTTAACAAATAAAATACTAGATATGCAAGTTAAAGATAAGTATTTAAATCCAATAGTTGTTGATATTAATCAGAAATGAGTGTAGAAAATGAATCTAATAGTTAATTCAGAATTATTTGAAGCTTTTACTAAAGTATTACATTATTTAAAAATTCATAAAATTGATTATATTAAAACTAATGATATTAAAATGATTGTAAAGCCAACACAAACAAAAAAAGTTATTTATAAGGTTCGGCAATATAGGGAGAAAAAAAGATGGACAAGGGAAGCTTTATCCGCCGTTTCCGGAGTAGCCCCTACAACCATTAGACTTATCGAAACAAATACTAGCGATAGACAGAATAGTGTTCGATTAAGTACCCTTATCAGTCTTGCACAGGCTTTAAATGTAAAAGTTAAAGATTTGTTTGAGGAAGTGAAGGAATGAAATGTACTATTTGCAATAAAGAAAGTGATAAATTAGTAGATTGGATTCCTAAATGGTTTTCTCCCTATCAATGCACAGAATCACAACTTGAAACCGTTACTTTACATGTTTGTAAATCCTGTATGGCAGATTTATACTTAAATAATATTTATGTGCAAGAGTGCATTGTTTTCATTCACCTAAAGTATTATAACGCTGCCTTGAAACAGGATATATTACACATGGCAACAAAAGAATTTATTAATTTGTTACAAAATAAATTTGAAAGGAGAAAAGAAAATGTTCACGGAAACTGAAATCTTTTTAATTTTACTCATTCTTTGTAGTATTATTGTTAATGTGGTATTATATTTCATGTGGAATATATCTACAAAAAAATTTTCAGAATTACAAAAACAATATATTGATTATTTAACTAAATGTTCTAATGATTTGAAAGAAAAAGAATCAATCTTAAAAGCCTATGATACATGCTTGCATAATAATAAAATTCTTTGTGAGGCTGTTAAAGAATTATTAAAACCTGATGCAGATACGGTTAAAGTTAGTCGTAAATTGGAGGAAATAAAATGTTTGAAATGATATGCAATGGTTTTGTTGGAGTTGCAATCGCTTTTTGCTTTCTTAAATCACAAGCAGGTTTTTGGATAACTTCCATAGAAATTTTATTAGCCTGTATTTTATTTATGTTACTTAGAATACATATGCTGTTATGGAAAGGATTGAATAAGTAATGTTAGAGTTTTGTGTGGTTGCATTTATAAGCACATTAGGAGCTTTTGTGTTTTCTGATGTAATTATGAATTTCTTACGTTGGTTAACATGGATACTTGGCTATCATTTAGAGCAAGGTGATAGAGTTCTTGTTTCCGGAGTTGGTTTAGGCATCGTTTCTCACGCTTTAAATCCTGAATTAGTTAGTGATTCTGAAGATATATATGCAGTGAAAATTGATAAATGTGATGAATATTATATTGGAGCTTTCAAATTTTATCAAATTCATAGAATTTATCGTAGAGGTGAAGATAATGCGTAATTTTGAAAAAGTATCAAAAGTAAAGGAAGCTTTTATTCCACAAAGAAAAACAAAAAAATCAGCTGGTTATGATTTTTTTGCTCCATGGGGAGGAGTAACTTTAAATCCAGGACAATCTATTCTTTTTAAAACTGGTATCAAATGTCAAATGAATGATGATGAAGTTTTATATATTCATATTCGTTCTAGTTTAGGTATTAAATATAATTTACAGTTAACTAATGGCACAGGTATTATTGATTCTGATTATTATAATAATCCGGATAATGAAGGAGAAATTCTAATTGACATTACTAATAGAGGTAATGCTCCTTATACTTTTAGAAAAGGCGATCGTATTGCACAGGGTATTTTTCATAGATATCATACTGTGGATACAGAAGATGTAGATAATCTACCCGAAAGAGTTGGCGGAGTGGGAAGTACAGGCAAATGAAAATGCCTTTATATTAGGAGTTATAAAGGGGGTTAAGGTGTTTGGTTATACAGAAAAATATAACAGTAAAGGTTTTATCTGAGCTTGGTATAAAAATTCAACAAAAATTTAAACTTTATGATGGGTTTACTGGAAAGTATTATGGAATATTTTATTTCGGTTCTAACCTTACATTATGGAAATGTTATAGCGATGAATTTGACGAGGATTATTCGGCCGTTTCTAAAAGTTGTGAATATCTTTTATACATTTTAAATGGAACACACCTGTTAGAAACAAAAGATAGTTGACATTTTTAACTTTCTGTTCTACAATTAAATAAAAGATACGAATAAGGATATCTTTTTGGTATCCTTATTTTTATTTAGAAGGAGGTTAATTATGGCAGCATTAGTATCTCTTGCAGGTATTTTAACAGAGCAAGAAGAAGCGTTCTGTATGGATATTGCAATGGGTGTTCGATATGTTGATGCTTTTAGACAACATTTTCCGGAAAAATTAGATACAGTGAAAAGTGTTGGCGCATCGGCTTATTCGAAAGCACAGCAACCTGCAATCGCAAATCGTATTAGAAAATTAATTGAGGCTAGAGAACAGGAACAGTTAAAGTCTATAAAATGGTCTAAGGAAGAATCCATTGAAAAACTTCGTTATGTTATAGCTACTTGCCAAAATGAAATGGAACGTGTTAATCAAGCCTTTGAAGAAGAATTACAATTCCTTCAGGAACAAATTGAGGAAGAAGAAGACCCGAGGGTTATTAAAAGTCTTGTAAATAAGATGATTAAACTTCGTCAGAAAAATCATCTTAATAAAATTCAAGTCACAGGTATTGTTGATGCAGTTAGTGAGTTGAATACTATGCACGGTTTTAACGAAAATAACGTCAATGTTAATAGTGCTGTTTCTTTTGTTGGGGAAGAGGATTTGGAGGACTAAATGACTACGATTAATATAGCAGAAGTTGTTGGTCGTGGTTACGCCAAATTTTGGAACTTTAAAGGTCGTTATAGATGCTTAAAAGGTGGTCGTGGTAGTAAAAAATCCTGTACTACTGCTTTATGGTATATCTATAATATGATGAAGTTCTACGAACGGTATAGATTAAAACCGAATACAATGGTAGTTAGACGTTACTATAACACACACAGAGATTCTACTTATAGACAGTTGAAATGGGCTATTAATAGATTAGGTGTAGACCATTTATGGCATTGCACAGTTAATCCTTTGGAAATCACTTATAAACCTTCCGGACAAAAGATATTCTTTAGAGGTATGGACGATGCACAATCAATCACATCTATTACTGTTGAAGATGGATATATTTGCTGGGTATGGTGGGAAGAAGCTTTTCAATGTTCTAATGAAGATGAATTTAATAAGGTTGACTTATCAATTCGTGGCGCTATACCTTATCCATTATTTAAACAACATACTTTTACATTCAATCCGTGGTCTGATAAAATTTGGATTAAAAAGAGATTTTTTGATAAAGCCGATAATGTAAATATATTAGCTTTAACAACAAATTATCAATGCAATGAATTTTTAGGCGAAGATGATATAAAAATATTCGAGGAAATGAAACGTACTAATCCTCGTCGTTATAGTATCGAAGGAATGGGAGATTGGGGTATTGCAGAAGGTCTTATCTATAGTAATTGGGAAGAAGCTGATTTTGATATCTCATATTTTAGAGATGTTAAAAATAAAAAAGGTATTCCAATTTATAGAGATTTCAAAGGTCTTGACTTTGGCTATGCGAATGACCCAACTGCAATGAGTTGTATTTTTGTTGACGAGGATAAATACGAAATTTTTGTTTACGATGAAATTTATCGTACTCAACTAACAAATCAACAAATTCGTGACAATATTAGATATAAGGGATATATGAATGATGTTATTATTGCAGATAATGAGGATGCGAGAACAATTAACGAATTAAGATTATTAGGTCTAAATCGTATTAAACCAGCTAAAAAAGGTAAAGGTAGCGTTCTTGCGGGTATTCAAAAATTGCAAGATTATCATATTTATGTTCACCCACGCTGCATGAATCACGTTGTTGAATTTAGTAACTATGTATGGGATAAAGATAAAGATACTGGAAAACCAATTAATGAACCTATAGATGAATATAATCATTTAATGGACGCACTAAGATATGCAACTGAAAGATGTAATCGCAAAACATTTAGTTTTTAGGAGGTTATTATGTTAAAATTACCTGATTTTATGAGAATTGATCCAAATGACTTTAATGCAGAAAACATTCGTCGTATGAGTAGCTATGGTAAACCACAAGAAGATTTTTTAACTGGAGCTGTTCAACAATTTCAAAATAGTGCTTTGTTTAAGGAAAGAAAAGTAGCAAGAGAGTATTTTGAAAATGAAACCGAGATTGATAATAAAATAAGATTTTATTTTAATCGCGAAGGATTACAAATTATTGATAATACTGTGTCTAATGTTAAATTAAGACATTCTTTTTATCGTAAATTAGTAAATCAAAAAGTTAACTATCTTTTAAGTAAAGCCTTTACCATCAAATGCAAAAATGAAGAGTTTGAACAAATTCTTCAAGGTTATTTTAATAAAAAATTTCTTCGTCGTTTACAAAATATGGTTAGACAAGCGGTTGTTTCCGGAATTAATTGGTTTCAAGTTTATTATGATGAAGATGGAAATTTATTATTTAAAAGAATGCCCGATTATGAAATTATTCCTTTTTGGGCAGATGCAGACCATACAGTTTTAGATGCAGTAATTCGATTTTATGAAATTATGGAAATTAAGCCAAATGGAGATCAAATTCCACATCAAAAAATTGAATATTATACACCTCAAGGAGTTTGGTTTTATGAATTAACAGCTGGTGGAATACGAATTGATCCGGATAAAGAAAGTTTTGTTGATAGTCATTTTCGAATTAAGAAGAAGAAAACTAATGAAAATGGTTTAATTGATACAGATGAATTTGGAAATCCTATTTATGTATCTGATCCCATGTCTTGGGGACGTGTTCCTTTTGTTTGTATTAAATATAACATGGAAGAATTGCCATTATTAAGATACATTAAAACTTTAATAGATGACTATGATTCCATTACCAGTGATATTAGTGATCAAATTCATGATGTTCCTAATAGTATTCGTATTGTTAAAGGTTATGATGGCACAGATAAAGATGAATTTATGCTTAATTTAAAGCAAACAAAAGTTGCCTATGTAACGGAAGAGGGCGATCTTACTAATTTAGATATACCTTTTAAATTAGAGGGAGCCGAATTACATTTAAATCGTTTACGTAAAGATATTTATGAAGATGGTTCGGGTGTAGATACTCAACAAGATGAAATGCGAGATATTAGTGGTGAAGCTTTAAAATTTAAATATATTGATTTGTCTTTGGATTGTAACGATATAGGTGTACAAGTAATTGAAGCATTAGAATCTCTTGCATGGTTTATTAAAGAACACGAAAAAACATTTAATAATAAAGATTTTACTTCTGAAGATTTCGATATCATCTTTAATACTGATATGATTACTAATGAAGCCCAAACAATTCTCGATTGTAAAAATAGTGAAGGTGTTATTAGTAAACAAACCATTGTTTCGAATCATCCATGGGTTATTGATCCAAAAGAAGAGATTCGTTTATTGGAAAAAGAACAAGAAGAAGAACAACAAAAAGAACTTGATATGCAGTTAAAATTAACAAGAGCTTCTTATGGAGGAAATAATGAGTAATCAGGATTATTGGCAACAAAGAGCAGAACGTAATTTGCAAGCTGTGGAAGATATTGCAGTTGATTATAATCTTGAACTAGCTAAAGAATATAAAAAAGTAATTAAAGAGCTTCAGGAAGAATTAATGCTTTTTTATGCTAAATATGCAGAAGAAAATAAAATTTCTTTAGAAATGGCTAAAAAAAGATTATCCGGTAAAGAATTATCAGAATTTAAAGAAATTATTCAAGATTATATTGAACAGGCTTCACAGTATGATACTAAAAATGCTCAAAGTTACCTTAAAAATTTAAAGGAACTTCAAGATCGTGCAAGATTATCCAGATTAGAATTATTAATAGCCGAATATAGGCATGCTATTGAAATGCTATTATTAAAACAGGAAGATCAACAACCGAATATATACCTACAAGGCTATGAAGATATGTATTACCATATTTTATATGACGTGCAGACTTATTCGGGCGTAGGTATGTCCTTCACTACCCCTTCCAAAGATTTAGTTATTAGTGTTCTCTCACAAAATTATTTAGGAGAGGATTTTAGTGATCGTCTTTGGAAAAATAAAGAAATGCTAATTTATAATCTTAAAAAAGAAATGCAATTTGCTTTTGCGGCTGGAAAATCATCTAGATATGTTGCGGATAAAATTGCCAGCGCCATGAATACACGCCAAGGTGTAGCAATGACTTTAGTCAGAACTGAAATGAATAATGTAGCAAATCAGGCGGCTTTACAAGCTTATACACAAGCTGGCATAAAAGAATATCAACTTTTAGCAACTTTGGATTTTAAAACATCAGAAATTTGTATAAGTATGGACGGTAGAATTTTTAAAGTATCTAAAGCTGAACGAGGGGTAAACTTTCCACCATTTCATCCAAATTGTAGAACAACAACTGTTCCAGTTGTAGATGGACAATCTTATGCACAACGTATTGCCAAAGAAGAAAATTATTATATAGTTGATAAAAATATCAGTTATAAACAATGGTTAAAAGAATATGTAAATAAATAAGAACTTTTATATTGAATTTTAAGAATTTATATTGTATAATGTACTCGTAGATGATTCTACGAGTACATTTTTTATGAAAAGGAGCGAATGATATGACAAAAGAAGCCTTGATTGCTTTTGGCTTAACAGAAGAACAAGCAGAAAAAGCAATACAACTGCATAATGCAGCTATGGAAGGATATGTGCCTAAAGGGACTTATGATGTGCTAAAGGCAGAGAATGAAAACCTTGTTGCAACAGTCAACAGCAATAAAACAGAACTGGAAAAATTGAAAAAATTTGAAGGTACTAATGCTGAACTTGCCGCCAAAATCGAAAAACTTCAGGGCGAGGCTACTACGAAGGAAACTGAGTATAAAGAGCAGCTCGAAAAATTACGCAAAGTTAATGCAGTTGAATTAGCCTTATTAGCTGGCGAAAATAAACCGCACGATTTGCAACTTGTAAAAGGGTTAATCGATTTAAGTCTAATTAAATTAGATGGGGACAAGGTTGTTAGTGGACTGAAAGAACAGGTTGAATCTTTGCAAAAAGATAAATCTTTCTTGTTTAAACCTGCGGATAATCCTGGAAATCCTAGTGGCAATACACCGAGGGACAGTGATACCAATAAAAAAGAGCCTACAACAAGTGAAGATTTCGGTAAATCTTTAGCAAAACAAAAACTTCAAATGCTTGGGATTCAGACAGAAGGAGGAAATTAAAAATGACAATGAAGTACAAAACTATTGCTTACGATTCTGCTAAGCATATTCTTGCAATGCCTGATCACTATGTACCTATTGCAAGAAAGGCCGCAAAAGCCACAGAGGCTGGTGGTATGGTAGTTAAAGAAGGTGATCGTTTTATTATTAAAGCGGGTACTATTTATCCGTCTAATGACAATAAAGCGATTGGTGTTGTATTGCAAGATTATGATGTAACTGAAAGTGATGCTTCCATGGCTATTGTTTTACATGGATTTATTCGAGCAGATCGTTTACCTACTCAGCCATCAGATGCAGCACTTAAAAATTTAAGAATGATTTATTTCTTAAAAGATGACATGACCATCTTACAACCTGCGGATGCGTCTGTTGGTAGTTAATTATTAGTAAAGGAGAATAATAGAAATGAAATCTATTTTTGAAATTTTTGATTCAAAGGCCATTGCAGCTTATTGGACTGATGTTAATACAGCCATGAAAAATCCTATGATTGGTAGTCAATTTTTCCCCAATAATAAAAATAATGGTCTTGAGCTTGCATGGATTAAAGGTCGTAATCAACTTCCTGTTGCATTGCAACCGTCTGCTTTTGATACCAAAGCGACTTTAAGAGATCGTATTGGTGTTACTGAAGTTTCTACGGAAATGCCGTTCTTCCGTGAAGCAACTCGTATTGGTGAAAAAGAACGTCAGGATATTCAAAATCTGTTGGCTAAAGGCATTCCTTTTGCACAGCCTACTATTGCACGTGTATATGACGATATTACTCGTCTTGTAGATGGTGCATTGGTACAAGCAGAACGTATGCGTATGAGCTTGTTGGTAGATGGTACTATCTCTGTTACTGCAACCGCAGGCACTGGTCGTGATATTAGTTATCAATATAATTATGATCCTGACGGCGATTGGGCTTCCGACCATAAAATCACTTTGACTGGTGATGGTGTTTGGACTCAAGAAAAGAAAGCTGTAAATGATCCGATTGGTGACTTACTTGACGCAACAACTACAATGGCTGATCAATATGGTGTCACTCTTACCCGAGCATTGATGACAACTAAAACATTGCGGGATATGTTGGCTTCTGAATCCATTAAGAAATTTATGAATCCATTAGCAGCTCCGAATATGTTGGTTTCTAGCGCTCAGGCTAAATCCTTTGTAAGTCAAGAAACTCAACTTGAAATCATTACATATGATAAGATGTTCAAAGATGAACAAGGTGTTGACCATAAATTCTATCCTGATGGATATGTAACTTTGTTGCCGAGTTACTCTTTGGGTAACACTTGGTTTGGCACTACTCCTGAAGAATATGATTTAATGAGCGGTAATTCTTCCGCTTCTGTTTCTGTCGTAGCTAATGGTGTTGCCATTACCACAGTTAAAGAACCGCATCCGGTAAATGTATTTACTGTTGTAGATGCTATTATGCTGCCTTCCTTCGAAAGAATGGATGACATTTATGTAATGAAAGTTCAATAATTAGGAGGCTAATATGTCTAAGGTTAAAGTACAGTTTCCCATAACTGTAAAATATAATCGTAAAGTATATCCTCCCTATACTGATATTATCGCCGATGAATCTGATCTTCCGGAAATGAAAAAATCTGGAGCTGTTGTTTTTGAAGAACAAGTAGAACAGGAAGAAAAACCTGTTGCAACTCCAAAAAGAAAAAAATCTAAATCTGGAAGATTAACGGAATGAAAACTGTTGATAAATCTTTAGTTACGGACATTGTAAAAGTAAAGCTCGGAGCGGATACACCCTCCGAGCCTTTACTAAAAATAACAGTAGATGAAATAGAACAGACTATTTTAAATTATTGTAATATTAATGAAATTCCTAAAGAATTAACTTATACTTTTGCAAATATGGTGGTTGACTTATTTAGGTATGAAGATGAGTTTATAAAGGCAACAACTGTTTCTGTAGAAGGTGAGGAGGAAGAAGCCGAGCCAGATGTGAATACAGGCAATATCAACTCTATAAGGGTAGGGGATACTACTATAACCTTTGGAAGTGGTAGTGATACCTCTATATATAACAAGAATTTAAGAAGTCATCAAGCTAATTTAGATACTGTTGTTTTAGATTATGAATCCCAACTGAAGAAATTTCGGAGGTTAGTATGGTGATAAAAATTGGTTTTACAAGAAAACTCTTTAAATCATTAATGTATAAAGACAGAATGGAAGTTTATCGGTTAGGTTTAACTATGGGGGAGGACTTTACTGTATCAAATGAACAATCCGTTCAGCCTATTTATACAAAAATTCCTTGTAAAATTAGTTTGAATTATCAAGATTTACCGGAAGAAGATTCATTATTAATAAACCCAACAAATCAGCATATTGGAATTTTTTGTGATCCTTCCTATGATATTCGTAAAGGTGATAAGATTAAAGCTTATGTACTAGACGATCACGGAAATGTATTAGATACATATACAGATTATGCTGGTAGACCTGAAAAGCATACTTCCCATCAGCAGTTCGCTCTTGTAAATAGGGAGTTTGCCTAATGTCTATAAAATTTGATCATAAAGATTTTGACAAGTTTTTAAAAAATTTTGAGAACCTAGAAAAAGATTATGATTTATTTTGTCGTCAGTTTCTTTTAAAAGAGGCCATGAAGGTATTAGCTGACACAAAAGCACTAACTCCAGTTAAGACAGGGGATTTAAGAAATCGCTGGGAATTAACTCAAGTTTTTAAAACTACTAAAGGTTATTATATTCAAATTTTCAATTCACTAGAATATGCATCATATGTGGAAGATGGGCATAGGCAACAAGTCGGTAGATTTGTTCCTGGAATTTTTGTTGGTGGGAAGTTTGTTTATACAAAAGGAGCTAAATCAGGAATAGTATTAAAAAAGCCTTTTGTAAATGGTTTTCATATGTGCCGGATCGCAATTGATAGATATGATGATACAATTAAAGCCAACTTTGAAGCTGCATTTAAAGCATTTTATAAAGGAAAAGGATTATGATTATACCAATTAAAGGCGATTTCATTATTAGTGCGATGGCAAAAAATATTGCAAATCGGTTAAAAAATGATTCTGTAGACCCACCCATAATTCCAACTATTTTTAAAAATAAGATAATGGAAGGTGCAGTAGAACCCTTTTTCGTATTATCTGTAATTGATGTAACACAAGAAAATGGGATGACTGCTTCGGCTTGGAGAACATATCGAATGAAAGTCGAATATTATTTAGAAGAATCCGATTATGGTAGGCATAGTGAATATCGTGATATGGCTGAAAAATTGTTTGGTATTCTGAGAATAATCGACATTCCAGATAAACAAGATGGCGATGAAGTAGTAACAAGAAAAGCAAAGGCAAGTAAGATGAATTATCAAATTATTGAAAATGTCTTACAGTTCTTTGTTAATTATAAAATTAAGGCAAAACTTATTTTGCCTGAAGAACCTAAAATGCAAGTTTTGGAAATTCAACGAATGGAGGATGAAGAATAATGGCAGGTGGAACTTTTGAAGCTATGAATAAAGTTCGTCCGGGTGCTTATATTAATTTTCAAAGTGCATCTCAGCCTTTGAATATGGTAGGCGATCGTGGGATTGCTACATTACCAATTCAAATGAACTTTGGCGCTAATGATGTATTAATTAGTTTAACTCCAGAACAACTTTTAGATGGCTCCTGTGAAAGTATTATTGGCTGTAATATTATGGATGAAGAATCTTTAATATATCAGCAAGTTTTGACAGATTGTTCTAAAGTTTTGCTTTTCCGTATGGATACTGGAGGCACTAAAGCAAAGCTTATTTTAAACAATCTTACAGCTACTGCGAAATATGCAGGCGTTGGCGGAAATAAAATTGCCGTTTCCGTGGTTGAAAATGGGTCTGCATTCGATGTTATTACTACTTTTAATGGAATTGTTAAGGATACACAGACAGGGACTACTGTAGGCGATATCGAAAATAATGATTTTGTTGATTTTAGTGGTACAAGTTCAGCATCTTTAACAGCTGATGCTGGCGGGGAATTGGAAGATGGCACAAATGGAACTGTAGTTAATTCTAATTATACTCGTTATTTTGAATTGCTGAAAACTGCAAAATGGAATACAATGGGTATCCCACTCGAAACATCAACTGAAATACACACTCAAGTAAAATCCTTTATCAGTTATATGAGAGAAACAACCGGAACGAAAGTTCAGGCCGTTTTAAATAATATTGATGCGGATACAGAGGGCATTATTTCTACTCTTAATCAAGGTTATATATCCGCTCAGTATGAGATTACAGTTCCTATCTTTGTGGCTCGTGTAACTGGTATGAGTGCAGGTTGTGCAATTAATAAATCTTTAACTTATTATGCTTTTGAAGATGCAACAGAAATCATTAATCAATTGACACATGAACAAATTATTGATGCTTTAAGAAGGGGTAAATTTATTCTTTCTTCTCGTCAAGATGGCGTTGTTGTTGTTGAACAGGATATTAATACATTGCATACGTTTACTGCACTAAAAGATTATTCTTTTAGTAAAAACAGAGTAATTCGTACCATTGATCAAATTAATAATGATATTCGTTTATTATTTGAAAAGAGTTATTTAGGTAAACAGAATAATAATGATGATGGTCGAGAAATATTTAAAGCTGATATCGTTGATTACTTAAATAAACTTCAAAAAATGGGCGCTATTCAGAATTTTGACGGCTCTACAGACATTACAATCAGACAAGGTGCTAACCTTGACGAAGTTGTAGTTGAATTGTATTTACAGCCTGTTGATTCAATGGAAAAATTGTATATGACAGTAACTATTCGTCGTTAAGAAGGGAGGATTAAATAATGTCACAGGAGTATGATTATTTACGAGCTGGCGATGCCGTTTCCGGTCAAGAAGGTTGGGCAACTATGGTTGTTGACGGTGTTCTTACAGAATTGTTTATGATTAAGGATTGTACAATGACTTTCACAAAACGCAAGAAAGAATTTCGTTCTCTTGGTTTTCGTGGGGCGCAACATAAATCTTCTGGCTGGTCTGGTAAAGGTGAATTTACTCTTTACTATGTTTCTTCTGCATTTCGTAAACTTATGCGTGAATACGCTAAAACAGGTAAAGATTTATATTTCACTATTACTATCAAGAATAATGACCCAACTACCACAATCGGAAAACAGGTGTCTGCATTCTATTACTGCAATATTGATGAAGGGGTCTTGGCAAAATTAGATGTTGAAAGCGAAGTTTTGGAAGAGTCTATGACTTGTACATTCTCCGACTTTGAATATTTAAATTACTTTTCAAGCCCTAATCCGGAAATTTAATTGGAGGTTATTATAATGGAACTTTTAGATCTTATTCGAAATCGTGATATACGTGATACAAAAGAAATTGCTTTAAAAGGTGAGCTTGCAGGAATAACAATTACTATTAGAGCTATTGATGCCGATGAATGGCAAGAAGCTAGAGCTAAGGCAATTAAAATTAATGCAAAAGGTGAACCAACAGTTGATAACATGGCATTATCCAGTAGCTTAATGGCTATTGGCTGTGTAAACCCTAATTTCCGTGACCCGGCTGTTTTAGGTGGTGTTACAGTTCCAACGGAATTTGTTAAAGCTAAATTTAAACCCGGCGAGATTGAATTTATTGCAAATAAAATCATGCAACATTCTGGCTATGGTGAAGAGGCTGTTGACACAGCAAAAAAGTAAAACAGCTCTTTAAAGAAGGAGATTCCGATACGGTGGCAGCATTTTGGTGTTTCAGAAGACTTCATTGGAAGCCTTCTGAATATCTAAATTTACCAATTTCAGAAAAAGCCTGTGTGCTGGCATTTATTGAAATCGCCGCTAAACAAGATGCTGAATTACAAAAGAAAACGAAAACATAAAAGATAGCGAGGTTAGCCTATGGAAGTCAGGAATACATTATATTTAAACGATCAAATGTCCCCTGTGCTAAATAAGGTTTTAGCCTCGCTTCGTCTTACTTTAACGGCATTAAATCAAATGCCGGGCGAAGCGAGTCTATTTAAAGCAGCTTCGCGGGATATATCAAAAGCTAATGCTTTACTTAAAGATTTTAATTCTGATGTTAATCGTTCTCAGAATTTAATTAAGGGGCTTGGCTTTAAAGATGAAAATCCTATTGGAAACGTATTTTCAAATGCAATGAATCCTTTAACAGAATTATTAGCTGGTGTGTATTTGTTGAAAAGTACCATTTCAGAAATTGGACGTGTAACAGATATAGGCGATGCCTTAATGTTAAATGCAGCGAGATTAAATATTATTAATGATGGTTTAAGAACACAAGATCAACTATCCAGAGATATTTATGATTCTGCACAAAGATCAAGAGCTGACTATTTAGCTACAAGCCGAGTTATTGGTCGTATGGGTATTCTTGCAGGACACGCTTTTGCAAATAACAATGAATTAATAGCTTTTACCGAGTTAGTAAATAAGGCTTTCCTTGTTGGTGGTAGTACACCACAAGAACAAAAAGCGGCCATGTATCAGCTCACACAAGCTATGGCCTCTGGAAGATTGCAAGGCGATGAAATGCGTACTATTCGCGAATCTGCTCCTTTAATTAAAAAAGCTATACAAAATTATATGGGACTTGATGATGCAGCTTTTAAAGAAGCGCAAAAAAATGGGGAAATAACTGCTGAAGTAATTAAGAATGCAGTTTTTCAAAAAGCTACAGAAATTGAAAATAAATTTAATGAACTTCCTATAACATTCGGTCAAGCTATGACGATGGCTGGAAATAGTCTGCTAATTGGAATGGATGAAGTATTTACTGGCATTAGTACCAGCGGCGTAGGAATGATTCAAACACTTGTAGAAAATTTTGATATATTAGCTGGAATTTTAGGCTATATTGCAGGTGTTTCTCTTGTTATATTAGTTCGTAATATTGCAGCAGCGCTTCCTGGAGCCGCTGCGTTGGCATTAAGTTTTATTGCTATGAATTGGCAAGTATTGCTCGTAGTAGCCGCCGTCGGAATGTTAATGAAATTATTTTTAGCTTTTCCGGAAGCTTTTGGAGTTATTATGGGTGGTATTAATGCAATGAAAACAGCCTTTATGAATTTAGTAAAAATGGTTGCCGATTATTTTATCTTACTATTTAATAACATAATTCTTCGAGGAATGAATTTTGTTTTAGATAAATTAGGTAAAGAAAAAATTGGTTATGTAAGTATGTTTGCGATGGAAGATGTAGGAGCTAGTTATAAATCAGGTTATGATTGGGGAACTAATTTTGCTAAAGATACTAACACTAAAATAGACAGTTTTTTAAATACCATGAAAAATACATTTAATCCAAATGGTGTTGGAGCTACTGGTGGAGTTAAAGCTAAACCTATTACGGATCTTGATACTGTTGGAGAAGTAAAAAATGTTAAAGGTGGTAAAATTAGTCTTGATGAAGATAGGATCAAAGAATCTCAGGCAATAGAATTTGTGAATAGGTATACTACAATGCGTCCAATTATGCGAGTTGTGTTTGGAGATGTACATCAAAATGCAGATGTGGGGCAAATTGCAGATGATTTGGCGGATATGTTTGAAAATGCCTATAATTTAAGTGTTGGAGAGGAGTAGGATAAAATGGTTGCACAATCCGGAAAAATAAGTGATACTACCACACTTCTTGAGAGCCTTTCTCCAAATTCGGATTCTATAAGTAGGGCTAGAGGCGATGTAAAGATATTTATTGTGTATAAAGGAGATACAGTGCAAATTCCTGTAAATCCTTCAGACTTAAAAATCGCTACTCCGGGAAATAATAAAACATACCCTATTGTATCATTAGGAGAAATAAATGTTTTAAAAAATCCTAAATTAAGCACGATTGGATTTAGTTGTTTTTTCCCAACAATAGAAACACAGAATTATCCATATGTGCTAACAGGCAATTCAGAACAAACTTTTTATACTGCGTTAATTAAGCAAATTTTAGATAGGCAAAATAAAGCACAATTTCATGAACCTTCATTTTATGTAAGTTTATTTAGTAAGATTAGAGATAGCAAAGAACCTGTAAGGTTAATTATTACTGGACTTGCTGTTGGATTTAATAAGCTTGTATCTATTGAAAAATTCGATTATGATTGGAAGGAAGCAGATCCAGATCCATATTATGATATCGAATTTAAAGTTTATCAGATTTATGCAGTTAATAACGCTACTGTTGATGAAGATGGTACAATAACTGTTGATACTGGTGGATTAAGAACAGACGAATCCGAAGCTTTAACAATGGGGGATGAAGTAAGTGTAACAGGTACAATTTATAAAGATCCAGCTATGCAGTTTGTAGATAGGTATGTTAAGAATAAAACTGGCTGTTACGTAAATCTTTTAGATTTCGATAATAATGGAGCAATCCATATAACTGATAATGAAGATCGTTGGATTGGTTGGGTATCCGAAACAGCGGTAAATAAAATATCGGGTATACTGTAATGAATATTTTATTAGCTGTACAACTTCCGAATACTAAAGTTTTTGAAATTTCTCAAGTTGTCTTTGATATATCTTGGACAACGACATTGCTAGAACAGCCTGGAAAATTAAGATTCTCCGTACCTAATAATATTGAATTAATTTTAGAATTTGCAACCACGGTTAATTTAAGAATTGACGATATACCAATTTTCTATGGATATGTTGTTAATATGACAGCTTCTGAAGATACTATTACTTATGAAGCCGTTGATCAAGTTTTTTATTTAAAAAATAAAGAATCCTATGTCTTTTCCGGAAAGACAGCAACTCAGATTTTTAAAGCTATTTGTGAAGACTGGAAATTTACTTACAAAATAGTCGATGATTGTTCATGGGAAGTTTCTCCACGAGTTCATGATGGAAAATCTTTGTATTCAATAATTAATTATGGCTATGATGAAGCTTTAGTGAATATACAAAATTGGTTTATTCTGAGAGATAATTATGGTACATTAGAACAAATCAGTTTATTATCAACAAAAACAAACTACTACATTTCAGACGATTTAAATATTACAGGTTACAATTTTAAGAAAAACATTGACAGGGATTCATATAATCGTGTAAAATTAGTACAAGACAATACGAAAGAAGGAGTTCGTAAAGTTTATGTGGCTCAGGATGATGAAAATCAGCGTAAATGGGGCATATTGCAATATTACGAAAAAGTAGATAAAACAGCAACAGAAAATCAAATCAAACAAAGAGGCGATGCTCTTTTAAAGGTTAAAAATAGGGAATTAAAATCTTTAAGAGTTGAGTGTGTTGGTTTACCCTATTCTTTTAGAGCTGAGTGTGTTGGTTTACCCTATTCTTTTAGAGCTGGAAATTGGTTAACCGTTAAATTAGACCCTCTAACTAAAGCTGGATTTGTTAATATGCAGGAATATATTGCAACAGATTGTTCGCACACTTGGAAAAATAATGAGCACATAGTTAAATTAAATTTAAGTCAATATAGTTTGGATGTAGGTGTTTAATATGGAAGATTCTGGAGTTGTTCGGATTCTAAGTATAACGCGAAAAATGGTAAAACAGAGAGCTCAAAGTTCCGATATGTCTGATTGTGTATACGGAACAGTGCTTTCTGTTTCTCCTTTAAGTGTACAATTAGATTCAAGAACGACATTAGGTGAAAATCAATTAGTTGTCGGAGCTTTATGTAAGGAAACAATAATTAAAATTCCTTTTCCGGAAAAAGGACAAGTAAAACATAAACATCAAGCTATTCATAATGGTATGCACAATACTACAGAAGAGCTTCCTGAGATACAATTATGGCGTGGCTTGAATCCCGGCGACAGAGTTATTTTAATTAGATTTAATAATGGGCAAAAATTTTTAATTCAGCAAAGGGTGGAGGGAATACCATGATACCCACAAATCGCAATATTATTGTAAATCAAATAGGGCAAAATGAAGTTACAAGAACCTATAAGGTTGATAATTATAATAAACGAATTATAGGCACAACAGATGGACAGCCAGCTATTGAACAAGCAATAATGAAAAATTTTGATACTGAAAGATATGCTTATGTTATTTATTCTAAAAATTATGGAATTGAATTAGAAAAGTATATCGGTAAAGATTTTGACTATATTCAAGCAGATTTACAGAGAGCTTTGGAAGATTGTTTATTAGCAGATTCTCGAATTTACGCTATTAGTAATTTACAGTTTACACAAGAAGGACTTGACTATATGTCAATTACTTTAGATTTACAAACTGAATCTGGCGTATTGCCAATAACTTTGGAGGTGAAAAAATGAATGTTTTAAGCGAATATCTGCAAAAATATACTTATGATTATATTTTAACGGAAGCATTAAGCAAAGTTCCAGATAATGTTGATAAACGAGAAGGTTCGATTATTCGAGATGCTTTATCACCATGTTGTTACGAAGCCGCAAAACACATATTATATTTAGCTGATATTATCGAACAAACATATATCGAAACTGCAAATGGATTATGGCTTGATGGGCGTGTAATAGAAGGGGGTATAACTCGAGATCCCGCAACATACGCTAAAAAATTAGGAGTATTTAAAACACAGCTGGATGAACCTTGTCAAATTTCTATTGGACAATCTTTTTCAACCGTTGGAGGTACTATCTTAAATTATACCGCAGTACAGGTATACGCAAATGAAGATGGGGATGTAGTACCCGGAAGTTATATTATGCAATGCAATACTGTTGGCAGCGTGGGAAATAGTTATATAGGTAGAATCGTTCCTAATGATTATATTGAAAAGTTGGCAAGTGCTGAAATTACTACTTTACTTTATCCAGGAGAAGAAGAAGAATCAGATGATTCTCTAAGAGAAAGATTTTTAGCTAATTTAATGAAAACAGCGTTTGGTGGTAATATTGCACAGTATCGGCAATGGGCTAAAGAAATTCCGGGCATTGGTGGCGTTCAAGTTTATCCTGTATGGGCAGGCGGAGGAACTGTAAAGTTAAGTATTATTGATACAGATTACAATTCTTGTTCTTCAGAATTTTGTCAAACTATTTTAGAAAAATTCGATCCGGAAAATTCTGGCGGGGAAACTGGTTTAGGGTTAGGTATTGCTCCCATTGGGCATAAAGTAACAGTAAGCACTCCATTACCTAGAACAATTAATGTATCTGGAAAAATCACTTTATTGCCCGGATATAAGTTAGAAACTTTGATGCCTGATATTAAAGCCGCTTTAGAAAATTATCTTTTGTCTTTAAGAGAAGCTTGGGAAAATAGTGACGATGAAAATAATTATTCTGTAACTGTTTATTTAGGTAGGATTAATTTTGCTATTCTAAATGTTAAAGGTGTATCTAGTGCCTATGAATTAAAGTTAAATGAAACAGACACAGATATTAAATTAACGGAAACGAGCTCATTACAAGAAATTCCTGTATTAGGTACGGTGAGTCTAGATGAACAATAGGTATGGTTTATACAGAACTAGAATTGGTCGTTATTTTCCTCGTTATTATGAAGGTATTTTAGAAACAGATGAATTAATTAAAGTTGAAAATGATATTTGGAATAACTTATATTTGTTATTAAATAAAGCAAAAAATAATCAATTTATTGCATACGCAGATGAAGATGGTATTTATGCTTATGAACAATTATTCCAAATAGTTGCAGATCCGGAAACAGAAACATTGGAGGAAAGAAGATTTAGATTATTAAATAGGATACAAACATTATCCTATTATACAATGATTTATCTTCGTCAAAAATTAGACTCTTTATTTGGAAAAAATAATTATGAAATAAAAATGAATTATCCGAATTATACCTTATATATTAAAAGTAATGCTTCTAATTCTTTTATTTATAAGGAAAGTATTGCTACTATAAATAAAATAAAACCTGCAAACATTGTATTTATCAATGTTCCATTTATTCCAACTACGATTGAAGTTGGCGAAGAAATTTATCAACAAAAATGGTGGTGGAATTATATTTTAGGTGGTAGATGGAAAGTAGGTCAAAAACCTATTATAAGTGTTCAAGAATTAGCAAAATTAAAATCTGAGGAGGTACAATCCTTGACTCCATTAATGCTTAATAAATTAAAAACATTTACAGGGGAAGAAATACAGGCAGTTCTTATAAATGATACTTATAAGATAACAAATTTTGTTCAAAAAATTATTACTGGTGGGTATTTAAGAATCCAATATAATATTAAAAATTGGGAAGAAATAAAATTAATCACTAATATTAAATTTTTAGATGAAGAAGATTTAATTCTTTCTAATGATCCTGTTTATATCCCTATTGCTTCAGATACCATGATTGAACATCGAATTAATATTCGGGAGGTTGGAACAAATGGCTAATAATATTGTTATGAAAATTACTGATTATATCGCTCATTTATGGCATGACACAGATAATGACATTGTAATGGCTGAAAATGTTAATGGTTGGGAAAATACATTGCAACAGCATGCAGAATTTTTAAAAAGATTTTCTTGGCAACCGAATACAGCATATCCTAAAAATTCTGTATTACTTTATCCTTTTGGATTGCATACTAAACTAGTATCTAAAAATGCTGGTACAAGTGGAAATAATGAACCAACATGGTCGAACGCAAGTGGACAAGAAGGTTCCAGAACGATAACAGATAATGATATTATTTGGGAAGAACAACCAATTCAAGTATCTGCAGATACTACACCAATAGGAACGATTAAACAACAATTATGGAATAGCGCTCCTCCAGGATACTTAAAAATGACACAAAGTTATGTATTAAATAGATCAGAATATCCAGAATTATGGAATGTTGTTGAAACTCGTATGCCTTTAACGACTGAGGTTGAATGGCAAAAAATGTTAACATTAAATAAAACTTCTGTTCCATTTTTTTCTAGTGGTGATGAAAGCACAACTTTTAGAACACCTATATTATTGGATGATATAACAGCTTCTGATAGTATTAGTTTTGTTAAAGAAGAAAAAACTAATATTGTTGGAAATTCTTCTTCTTTTGCTTTTAATTCTTTTGTTGCTGTTGGTTCTAGTGGAACAGCCGATACAGATTTAATTATTACGGCAATAAGTTATGATAATACAACTATTAACGGATATGTAAGTGATGTAAATGTAATGCACACCGCAGAACGTTCTAAATATGGTCAAGGGGCTACAAGTATTTCTTTTCCTGTTCCTAAAGGGGCTAGTTGGAGTGTTTCAGGCGGAAGAACTATTTATGCTTTAAAAACAAAATCAATTAATAATACAGGAACTTCGACAGTTATTAAATCTGCTAAAGTTGGTATGCCTTATTATTTAAGAACCTTAAATTTATAAGGAGAAATAATAATGATAAAATTTAGAATATTTAAACAAAGATTGAGTTATTATGGAGATTCTGAAGTTGTTGCAGATAGTAAGGGTTATTTAACATTTACACTTGAAACCTCTGAAGATTGGGCTAATTATGTAGGTAAGACAGTACAATTTACCAAGAATGGAAAAACTTACAATGTAACCAACATTTCAGATGGCGTAGAATATCCAGTACCGTGGGAAGTTTTAGTTGGTGCAGGAATAATGCAGGTAAATGCTTTTGCCGTATCTATGGATAACAAAAGAGCAACAACTAATGAAATCGATATAGAAATTATTGATAGTGGATTTAATGAAGATAGTCTACTTCCTGAAGATCCTACTCCGGATATATTTGAACAATATGTTCAACAAGTTCAGGAAAATGCAGATAAAGCTGTTAAAGCGGCTGATGAAGCTAAAAAGGCACAAGAAGCCTCCCAAAATATTAAAAACCAAATTGATGTAATTTATCAAAATGTTAAAGATGTTAAATCAGATATAGAAGATTTACTTCATCAAGTTCAGGAATCAACAAATACAGCTTATCAATATGCAGAAGCGGCTAAAACTTCTGCAGAGGCGGCTAGTAAGTCAGAAACAGAAGCTGGACGTTATGCTGGTGAATCTAAAATATATTCACAAAATGCTAAACAATCTGAAACAAATGCTAAACAATCTGAAACAAATGCTAAATTGTCAGAGGAAAACTCTAAATTAAATGCAGATAAAACACAAGCTAATGCAGAAATAGTATTAAGCACCAAAGAAAGTATTGATACTATTTATGCCGATATTCAAACAAGACATGAAAATATTCAAGAAATTGAAAAAGATCTTACGAATAAAGCTGAAAATGTAAATATGCAATATTTGCAAATTCAGGAATGGTATGAAAAATTTCATCAGGCTGCAAGTTACCTCGAATTTACAGATGAAATTTCAGAAGATTTATGGGTCGCCGATGGGGATACATATACAATCGAAATTTATACAAGTGGTAAAGCAATTTTAAATATTCAAATGAAGGACGAAGCTAATAATCAATATATTAGAGTGCCTTTCGTGGATATGGAATTTAATACTAGGACTGATAAATCAGTTACATTAAGAGCAATTTATCCTTTTGCAGGTAGATTATGTATTTATGATTTAGTGGAAGGAGTTACTGAAAATGTTTGAGAAAATAACGAAAACATTATCCGGACTGGCATTTATCAAATATATAAATAGTTTAATTGATTATGTAAATACCAGTGATATTGATGCCACTCGTATAAAAGGACAATTAGATATTTCTAATATTCCTCCAGCAGGCTTGGATAATGTTATAAAGGTTGATACTGTTACAGATATGCTTGCTTTAACTGTTGATGATGTTCAAAATGGCGATACTGTAATGATAATAGGAGTTACTCCTCCAGTACAATATCAAGTCGTAGATGATACTAAATTAGGCACAATGGACGCATTTCAAGAATATGCAGCGGGTACAGCAACAAAAGCATTAGCTGATATTAATGGCAATAATATTCATACGACCTATGGCAAATTAGCAGGCAATAACACATGGACAGGCAATAACTATTGGAATGGTAGTGCTATATTTAATGCAAATTTAAACATACGGGGCAGTGCTACCACTCCTGGTGATACATCAGTTTATTTATGGCTCGGATTAAAACCTGAAGGTAGTGAACAAGCACCTTGTATAGCCAGAAATAAAACAGGCGAATTAATAATGTATGCCGCTGATTATAGACATTGTTTTTTAAAAAGCGGTATTCAAACATCCTTTGCTAGCGTGTATAATTCTGATGGCACAGTAGAATTTAGCTCGTTAAATAATACTCCGTGGGGTAAATATACTAATGCAAATGGGCTGGAACTGACAGTACACAAAACTCCTACAGTAAATAATGATGTGCCGAACAAAAAATATGTAGATGATAGTATAGCTAACGGAGATGTAAATTCGGCTAAATATTTAAACATAACGAATTTTATCCCTTCAAATAGCGATTTTAATGATTACAAAACTCCTGGAGAATATCAAGTACAAAGCAATACAGAAGCAAACACAATAGCAAATCTCCCCACTAGCTATAATGATGCAACGCCAAGGGGCGGTGTATTAAGTGTATTGATTGGATTTAATGCCCCTAGAACAAGTTTAGTCCAGATTTATCGAACTTATGGGAGTAGTTATGTAGTTTCAAGAACGTATCAACGCTGTCTTTACCATGAAAATAGTAGTTGGACTGCATGGCGAGAAATTGCTTGTACTGATGAAGTAGGCTTATTAAATCAAGCAAATACTTATACAGCTTTAAATACTTTCAGAGCAAACATTAGAGTATCAAATGGCAGTGCGGCAGGTAGCGGTGGTTCTATAAGCTTTGGCATTTCTCCAACAAATGAAACAGTACAAGCAAGAATTGGGACGGATAATTTAGGTGGATTATTTTATCACACAAGTACAAATCAACCTCATGTATTTAGAATTGGAACGAATAATAATGTGTTTGTCATACGTGACGATGATACGAAAGTAGCTTTTTCTAGCAATAATAATCCCTTTGCAACGGTCACACATGATGGTGTTGCAAAATGGATAGGTAATGCAAATACAGCAACAAAGTTACAAACCGCACGCACAATAAATGGAGTATCTTTTGATGGCACAGCAAACATTACAATAGCTGACTCTACAAAGCTCCCTATTGCTGGTGGAACAATGACAGGTGATTTAACACTTAAAGGCAATCCAACAGCAGATTTGATGGCGGCTACAAAAAAATATGTAGATGATAGTGTTGCAAGTGCAGGTGGTGGAGATGTATTAGCCGCTGGAAATAACAGTTTCACAGGAGCAAACACATTCCAGAACTTAGTAACAATGGTAGGTGGCGTAGTATTTACAAGCGGAACAACAACACTTGCATGGAAAAATGCTACACAAATAGTAGCAACAATAAATGCTAGTACCTACACAGGTAATTCTGCCACAGCAACAAAACTAGCAACTGCAAGGACTATTACAGCAAATCTTGCAAGTAGTACTGCTGGCAGTTTTGATGGTTCGGCAAATATAACAGTCGGAGTTACTGGTACTTTACCAATCGCAAATGGTGGAACAGGGGCAACAACAGCCGCTGCCGCAAGAACCGCATTAGGATGCGCACCTGCATATACCTATAGCACAACTGATTTAACCGCTGGAAGCTCTGCATTAACCACAGGCACACTTTATATTGTGTACGAATAAAGAGGTGCGAAAATGGCAAAAAGCATTTATATAGGTGTAGATGGTAAAGCAAGAAAAGCAAAGAATATATACATTGGAGTAGACGGCAAGGCAAGAAAAGTCAAAAAAATGTATATAGGAGTAAATGGCGTAGCAAGATTATGTTACACGTCCGAAGTAACAGTAACGGTCACAATCGTACAATCAGCAAATCAAACAATAACAGTAATTTGCAATGGCAATTCATATACATCAACATTTACAGCAGAAGCAGGGTCAACTTATACGGCAAGTATATCAGCAAGTACAGGTTATAATGCAGGCACATTAAGCAGTACAAGTGGAACATTGACAGATAATATCACTATTAGTGCAACAGCCGCTACCTTGAAAACCTATACTTATACGATTAATCAGCCTACAGGTGGAACGATTACTGTTACAGTTGATGGAGTTGCATATACATCAACCTTTACTGTTCAGCATGGCAAAACTGCAAGCAATTTGTGTACGCCGAATAGTGGATACACCTTTAAGACATTTACATTGTCAGGAAGCTATCAAACTGCAAGCGCAAATACATTAGCAATAAATGGCGATGCTGAAATTGGAGCTGTATTAGAAAAGGAGGACGAAGATGTTTAATTGGTTGATAAAATTATTAGGCGGGAAAACAAAATCGGAATATGAAGATATGCAAAAAGAACTAAATGAAAAATGTGCTAAATTATCAAACACATTAGACAGTTATGCGAATCTTGATTTTGTTGCAAGTGGTGAATATTCTTTTAGTGTAAAAGCAAATTCACCTTATAGTATTTTAGTTAAAAAAGGTCAAAATCTTATAATCACTGGTTATAACAAAGATGGAGAGCTTTTAGAAAAAATTAATGTAAATAAGGAGGACGAATAAAATGTTTAATAAATTAATTAGGGGGGGGCAGGCAGATAAAGAATTGTCTGTCAGCCGTCTTCCAAAATTACAATTACACGCACTAACTGATAATCCTATGAATATTACAGTCACAGGGAATATTACGGTTAGTGCGACACTAGAAAATAGTGAACAAATAGGTTTAACGGTCGGTCAATATACTTATGGCGGAAATCAGTGGCAGTACGGTTATAGTAGCGCAGACTATGCATCAGATCAAGTATATGGCAGTCTAAGTCCTGATACGTTCTATGGAATTAAAATAACTTCATTAATCGCAGGATTAATAGTTGATCCTAGTAGTCAGCAGCCTTTGCTACATATACTGTGGATATCTTTTGCTAATAGTTTAAGTCAGAGTTCGATAAAAGTGACAATTAATAATAAGACTTATACGCTTAGTGACCCTAATGGAAGCGCCTATTATTATGTAAATTTACCTGATAATGATACATCATTAGTGATGTGGTTACAATCACAGGTAGGTAAGACCATAACTGTAAACCTAGAGTAGCATTATTTTCAATATGTAATATTCCTCTGTGAGAAATCGGAGGAAAAAGATGGCTTTGACAGACAATCCTATGAGTTTAGTGGTTACAGGCAATGTGACAGTTGGGGCAACATTAGAAGCAAGTGTACCGACTACTGAAACAAGATTGTTGAGTACTATGGATGTGAATACAACGGTTACTATTACAGTGCCTGCGGGTGTAAAAGTATTAAAAGTAGAGGGTGATGTATACCATGAACACGAAGGCGAAGTAGAACTAGAAGTATATTCAGTAACGGGTCAAAGAACTTGGCTACATATGTGGGGCTATGAAGGTGTTAGTGATGCTTGGTATGTAGGAGTTACTCCTAATAAAAGTTATACATTAAAGTTATCAACTGATAGCGAAACTGGCACTGAATCTGGAAGTGTAGTCATTAGTTATTCCCAATCAATTAACAATCAAACGCCTAAAGTAACCGATTACTAAACTCAAAATCTGCCGTATATTATGGCTTTAACTGATAATCCAATGTCAATTATCGTGACAGGCAATGTCACCATAGGAGCTAGCTTAGAGGCTAGTATTCCTACAGGAAGTGTACAATCTCCTACATATTCATCGCCGGGCTCTACAAATAAATGGAGTGTGACTATACCCACTAATATAAAAGTTGTTGAAGTTCAGGATGTGGGGGAAAAATCTCCTAATTATGTAGGAGTAACTGGTGGAAAAACATATACGTTAACAGTCGTGGTTGGTAGCAATGATTTTTATTATTGCTATTATTCTAGCTCTAGTAAATATTGGATAAGGGCTAGGGATGATAGAGCTAGAATTTTGATATCTTGGTCTCCAACTATTAATGCGAAATCTCCTAATATTACTGATTATTAATAGTCTGTAACTTCTACTGCGTGTGAATTGATAGTAGGCGACCATTCGAGTTTAAAATTCAACTCAGTGTAACCAGTATCAACATCTAAATTGCCTATAGTATAATCAATCCAATATTTATTATTGTTAGCATTATACAACAAGTATTCTTCACCTTCTCCATAATTATATTCAGTCCAATTAGAATACAATTTATAGGATTTATTGGGTGTTACACCTACATACGTAATCAAACTTAAATATCCAGATTGATTAAATGAAGCTCTTAATACTGTTATTCCTGCGGGAACTGTAAAGGTACTGCCATGTGCTAAAGTAACTTCCCCACTAGGAATACTAGCCTCTAAGCTAGCTCCTATGGTGACTTGACAAAATAAAAATAATACAATATAATTAAAGGAGTATAAGATGAAAGATAAAATACTTAACTGGTTTAAAAAATTGGGTGAAAATACACCACAATTAATAGGTAACAAATACATTAAGTATATAGCTTTCTACCTTATATTGGTGTATCTCGGCTTTACTGTAATGTTTGTTTACGGATGGATACATAACCTAAATGTAACAAACGAAGCAGACTTGCCGATAATTATTTCATTCTTGACTTTCTTTGTAAGTGGGTCAACTGTTTATGCCATTACATTTTTAGCTAAATTATTTATTGATAAAAATAATAATGGCATATCAGATATTCTTGAAGGAAAGGAGGAAAAAGACAATGGTAACTATAAATGAAATCATTGCACTTGCCGAAAGGGCTAAAAATGGTGGTATTAATCGAATTTATTGTCATCATACTGGTGGATTATACAAAATGAATAGTGTTGAAAAAGAACATTATCATATTTGTATTGAAAGTGATGGAACTGTTCGTATTAATGGTGAACTTACAGACTACAAAGAGCATACATGGCATCGAAACAGTAATGCTATTGGAATCGCTTTATGTTGTGCTTATGGGGCGACTGTTTATAAAAATCCTGAAAGAATTAATTGGAACGGTTATCCACCAACACCAATTCAAGTCGAACGGTTAGCCGAGGTAATTTGTTTTATAGCAACTGTTCTAGAAATTCCAATAGACTCAGAGCATGTTATGACTCATGCAGAAATCGCTGATATTGATGGTTATGGTCTTTATGGTAATGATCCGGATTTAAGATGGGATTTACTTCTTTTAGACGATCCCGGAACAGGTAGAAAAGATCAGCCCGGCGGCGATGTAATTCGTGGATTGGCAATCTGGAAACAAAATAATTAAGGAGGAATCTAAAATGGAAGAAATTAAAGAATTTTTTGATAAAATAAAAGCTACTTTTAATCGTTATCCAAAACTGATTTCCTTTGGACTTGGATTTGCAATCGGAGCTTACTTTACTTGGAAGCAATGGTAAATGAAAAGAAAAATATTTTTCATGCTTTTGTTGTTTGGTTTATCATTGGGTTTACATCAGCAAGCTTATGCACAGAATTATTATTTAGTTCCAGCGAAGAAATTCGAAATGCAGGAACAACAAATAGCACAAGCGATATCCCTAAACGAACAATCGATAAACAAAATTCTGACGTTGAAAAAACAACGGACGGAATTAAACAACAACTTACAGAAAGCCAATCAGTCAGTAATAACATTGGAAAAACAGCAAACGATGTTGAAGACATCTTACGACAACAAAATCAAATACTTAGAGAGTTGCAATCAGACTTTAGAACAGGAGTCCAAAGAATACAAAAAGAAGATTAAACAATTAAAAGCTGAAAAAACTTTATTGTATATTGGACTTGGTACTGTTTTATTAATTGCAATATCCTAGGAGGATGTAATGGAAAATCCGAATGATAAAGATTTGCAGCACCTAGATAAGTATCTGGAGAGGTTAATGCAAAGACAAGATGAAATAGATAAAAAAGCAAAAGACGCTCAAATTTATCGGGACTATAATGTAAAATTATTAGGACTTTTAAAAATTTTAGTCATTGGTTTTCTCTGTTGCATCTTTTTTTGTGCCTGTGCATTGGGTATTTCGTCGGTGCTTATTGCTAAAGAATATTTTACTTATGAACAAGGTATTGTAAGAACTGTTACGGAAGAATCTGATACTATTTCCGGTGCTGGAAACAGTGTTATTATGAACGGAAGTAACGGAGCAACAATAAATGGAAAAGGAAAAGGTAATTGCAGAACTATTACAAAGGATTAAAACTTTAGAAAGCCGTTGTGATAGATACGAAAAACGGTCAGAATTATTTGAAGAACAATTCCGTCAAACCTGTAAAGATGTGCAAGAGATAAACTTTAATGTCGTTACTATTTTAAAGTTATTTGATAAATTAGAATCTAAATTAAATAAAGATCAAGAAATTCTCCATGGACGTATAGGTTCTTTAAAGCGAGATTTTGAAGAATATCAAATGAAAGATTTAAAGGACTACTATAATTATAAGAGAGTAATTGTCAATACAATACTAACTTTAATTATAGGTGGTCTAGTTGGAGGAATTATAACAGCTTGGCGGGTATTTGGAGTTAATGACTGAATCAGATTTCAATAAAAGACTTAAAACGTTATCTTTAATTGCACTAAAGGTGATTATAAAAGGGACTGGCTTGAAAACAAAAAGTGAATTACTTTTATGGAAGTTTTATATTGAGGGTAAATCATATTATGAGATAGCCGACGACTTAGGAATTGAAAGTTCTTCAGTAGGCAAAGCCTTATGGAATGCCAAAAAGGAATTACAAACCATTATTAGCAATGAAAAGGAATTAATTCCGGACGAAGTAAAACCATATATTGAGCTCCTATTGCAAAAACAATAGCAAGGGAATAAACAGACAAACCGTCTACACAATTTAGGATATGTGTGGGCGGTTTATTTTTGTTACAATAATTACAGGTAATAAACCATGCGCCACTACAAAAAAGTTTAATATCAACCAAATATGGTGGCGGCGGTAGGAGGACAAATGTATGTATCCCGATAATTATATGAATCCTATGAATAATCCAATGACAAATCCTAATTATGGTTATAATCGTATGCAACAAGTTCAGCAAATGCAAAGAGCCATAAATCCTCAAGTTCCAAATATGTTCGGACAAGTAGAACAGCCACAACAAATGCAATCATTTATATCAGCAGTTCCTGTTACTTGTTTAGAAGAAGCTAAAGCCGCTAGAATTGCTTTAGATGGATCTATGAGTGTATTTGTGAATATTCAAGATGGTGAAATTTATACAAAACAATTGAGTATGAATGGTTTAGCCGAATTAAAAACTTATAAGTTAGTAAATCCCCAAGAAAATAAGATTGAATATGTAACATCTAATGATTTTAATGGTTTAAATCAGCGGGTACAGAATATAGAAAATTTCTTAAATCAGTTAGGAGGTCAGCAAAATGAATCTAATGCAAATGATGCAAGCATTCAACCAACTCCGGCAAATGCAAAATCCTCAAACGGCAATGCAGCACATGTTCGGAAATGACCCTAAATTTCAACAGGCCATGAAAATGGCACAAGGCAAAACTCCGGATCAATTAAAAGAAACGGCTTTTAATTTAGCTAAAACTCAAGGTATTGATCCTAAACAAATTATGGGAGTTTTAAGTAATTTTGGAATTAAAATCTAAAAAGGTGCGCACCTAAAGATTTTGATTTAATAAATTAAAGGAAGTGTTTTATCATGGCATTCGAAGGTGCTCAAATGGTTCCTGTCTATGACATGAACAAATCTGATGGCGATGGCTTCATGGGTGGTGGAGCTGGCTGGATGTGGGTAGTAATGTTATTTTTCTTACTCGCATGGGGCGGTGGCTTCGGCGGTTTTGGTGGTAACGGCGCTAATGGTGCTGTAAATACCTTGACTAATGAATTTCTTTATACCAACCTTAATAATACTTTGGATCGTGGCTTTAATCAGCTTGCTAATCAGAATTTCGGTATCCAAAAAGATATCTGTGAATCTACTGGCGCTTTACAAATGGGTCTGTGTCAAGGATTCAACCAGACTAATGCTGCAATCGCAGAAAGTCGCTTTGCCGCACAGCAATGCTGCTGCGAAACTAATCGCAATATTGATGCTGTTCGTGCAGAAAACTACAAGAACACTTGTGAAATCACTACTGCAATTCATGCAGAAGCTGAAGCAACTCGTGCTCTGATGACTGCAAACGTAATGCAAGAGCTTCGTGATCAACTGCAAGCTGCTCAACTGCAACTTGGCAACTTGTCCCAAACTCAAAACATTATTAACGCAGTTCGTCCATTCCCGCAGCCCGCATACATTACTTGCAGCCCCTATACTTCCGCTAATGGATTCGGTTGCAACAATGGCTGTGGCTGCATCTAATTAGGAAGTGATTATTGTGGCCTGTAACCGCTGTGATAGATTTATTAAAAGTTCCAGCATCACAACTACTTCAACTAATCTAGTTATCACGCTTAGCACTACACCTACACTCACAAATTTAAAAAGATTTTGTCTTGTGCTTGCACAGAGTCTTCCTTCAGGGGCGAATACGCTTCCAGTGCAGATTCAAATCGGAACTACTGTTTATCCGGTTTATACCCGCACAGGTAATCTGTTAAGAGCAGATCAAATTCGTTGCCGTAGAGTTTATCCAATTATCTTTGGTAGTGACCCGAATCATTTCTCTATGTTGTGTTGTGTGCCTAATACTGTTTATACTCCAACAGCACCTACTGTACCTACGGTAGAAGTATTGGAAGATTAATATGTTAGAAACATTATTAAAACATCTTAAAGAGCAAAAAGATTTAGGTCTTACTAATGATATTTTAATGGAAACTTTTAAAAGTGCTATTAAACCATTAAAATATTCGGATAAAGAAGTTTATGACGAAGTCGTTGACAAATTGTATAAAGAGTGTTATGGTGAGCATTTTAGTGATTGGTTAGCTGAAAAAGCTGTTGAAAATTTCAAGAACGTAGATGGTACGGAAGGAGCTCACTGGTCTGTTGAACAGATTGATGATGTAATCCGCCAGTATGGTATTAAATGTATCGGATTTAACCGTTGGGATTTATATTTTGTAATGAATATGCTTTATAGCGATTATTACAACGTATTAGGTTCTGATACAGCGACCTACGTTAAAATGAGCAAGGCTTGGTTTGAAGATCCCGATGTTAGCGAAGGCAAAGCTTATCGCTACTATATGCAAGTCGCCAAAGCTTAATTTAAAGAGTACATTCTTCGGAATGTACTCTTTTTTATTGACATTTTAAAATCATTGCGGTATAATTAGTATATAAGGAGGCCAATAATTGTGATTAGAATTAATGTGAAAGAATCTAAAAAATTTAAAGATTTTCAATACTGTTTATTTATTAAATGCAGTTTTGATATTGATATTGTAAGTAAATTTAGAAAATTAGAATTTAGATATTTTCATGTAAATTCTGATTGTTGGGAAATTGCTCCTATACATTTACAAGCAGTGAAAAATATTTTAATTAATCAAGAATACCAAATAATTGGTGAAGAATTATTGCAAAATGATCTTGGAGATTTTACATTTAAAACAAAGCCTTATCAATATCAGATAGAAGGTGTTAAATATGGTATTGATAAAAGACATTGGCATTTAGGTGATGAACAAGGTCTTGGTAAAACAAAGCAAATAATTGATTTAGCCAGATATCTGAAGGAAATACAAGGTGTAGAGCATTGCCTTGTTATTTGTGGTGTAGCTTCACTACGTTGGAACTGGCGTGATGAAATTGAAACACATAGTGATGAAACTTATAAATTATTAGGTTTTCGTTCTAGAAAAAGAAGTAATAAATTATATGATGGTGGAACAAAAGCTAAATTAGAAGATTTAGAAGAAGTTCCGGAAGAATTTTTCTGGATTATAAATATAGAAGCATTTCGGGAAGAAGCTATTGTTAAATTACTAAAAAAATATCATGAGAATGGAACTATAGGAGCTATTTTCATTGATGAAGTTCATAAGGTTAAGAATCCACTCTCTGCGCAGGGAAAAGGATTCATTAAGGTAATGAATACCAAAAACAAGAATGATTATCGTGTAACAATGAGTGGTACACCATTAGTTAATCAACCTATGGATTTATTTATTATCTTTAAATCATTAGGTTATGAAGAAAATAGTTATACAGCCTTTAAAAATCATTATTGTATTTTTGGTGGGTATATGGATCGTGAAATAGTTGGATATCGAAATTTGCAAGAATTAAAAACAAGATTGAAAAATATTCAATTAAGACGATTAAAAGAAGATGTTTTAGAATTACCACAAAAATTTCCACAAACAGTTTATGTTGATATGTATAAAGAGCAAGAACCTTTATACAAAGAAGTATTAGCTGGATTGCAAGATAAAATTGATTTAATAATGTTAAGTCCAAATCCATTAGCACAATTTACAAGATTAAGACAGGTCGTTGGAACTCCGCAGCTAGTAAGCTCTACAGTTCAAAAATCTGCTAAATTAGATAAATTAGTAGAACTGGTGGACGAAATTGCCAGTAGAGGGGAACAATGCCTTATATTTAGTAATTGGGCTGAGGTAGTGCAGATAATAGTTGATATCCTAAAACCTTACAATGCTATGGGGTATCTTGCCAAAAATAAAAACCTAAAGGACACAGAAAATGCCTTTAAGTCAGACAAAAACAAAGTTGCTTTAGTTGGTACTATAAAATTAATGGGTACTGGCTTAACTTTCAATAATTCAAATAATGTAATATTTTTTGATAGTCCTTGGACTGGTGCAGATAAACAGCAATGTATTGATAGATGTCATCGTATTGGTCAAACAAATGATTTGAATATTTATTCTCTTGTTTGTGCCAATTCAATAGATGAAAAGGTCGAGATGATTGTTCGGCGTAAAGAATTATTATCACAAGGTATTGTTGATAGTGGTAATATTATTCGTATGCAGGAAATCATTAATATGTTACTTTATTAAGGAGGGATAATGTGTCAAGAAGTCGTAGAAAGAAAAGAAGAGGTTTTAAACCTAAAAGCACAGATTGCAATTTATGCTTTTTTGAAGATACTTGCAATCAAAAGACGGCTAAAATTTGCAATTCTTTTGTTCCAGCCGATAATTCTTTACCAAAAGCTAAAGAATCTGAAAATTCTATGGTAAACAATTATTTGTGTAATGATATTGGAGCTCCTGTATCTTCAAGTGAATACGTAGCGCTTATTATTTTTGCTGTATTATTAATTGTTGGCTGTGCTTATTTAGTTTGGATGTAATAAAATGAACAAAATAATAAAAGAATTAATTAGTGTACATAAAGAAGAAAGCATTCTTAGTAAAAAACTTAAAAAGTTAAAAGAAGATGTTCGTGCTTATATGCAAAAAAATAATGTATCTTCAATAACTGTTGATGATGGCGAAGTAATAATTAAAGAAGTTGAACAAACAAGTTTCGATGAAGATAGATTAATAACATGGCTTGAAGAAAATCATCCAGAATGTCTAACAGTTAAAACAGTTATTGATTATGATATGTTAGATAAAGTAGCTTTTGAGGATAAAAAACTTCCACAAGAATTAATTGCTTTTCAAGTAGTTAAAAAATCACAAAGGATGGATGTTAAATATGTCAAAGATTAAAGAAATCACAGTTTCCAGTAAAAGAAGTTGTCAGATACAGGGTGAATTTTTTACTTTTGAAGCCAGTGAGTTGATTAGCCTAGAAACTGACGACAATATAGATGAAGTAAGGCAGAAAGCCTGGAGTCGTGTAAATGATGAAGTAGATAATCAAATTATTGAAACAAGTAAGATGTTCGGTGGCAGATAAAAATTTTTTACGAAGTATTGACAGCTTGTAATGGTTGTGGTATTATAATAACAGAAGCGGGAAATAGCTTAGCGGTCGGTTCCCGGATATGTTCAGGAGTAACTCCAAAAAGTATTTGCCGCTTTTTAACCCTCATTTTTGTTTATTTGTCAGGCTAAAGCCCCCTATGACCGCTAATCATATAGGGGGCTTTTCCTGTTATAAGGAGGATTTATTATGTTGAAAAAAGTATTGTTAATGAGTATGGCTTTATTAGTGGGTATCAACACCGTTAATGCCTGCGAGGTAGAACACAGGGGGGCTAATAATAAAGGGGAGATCATTACAGACTTCAAGCCCTGTATGCAAGATAGTTGCCCAATTTATAAAAAATATAGAGAGTTAGAGATTATTATTGAAATTGAATTGCAAGAAAAAATGTCTGATGAACAAGTTGCTACAAAAGCAGCTAGACAGGATTTTATAAAAGCTAATACTAGAAGAATTGATAAACCGACAAAAATTGTATACAAATAAAAGAATTGAGGAAAAATTATGAAAGATTTCTACTATACAGTACACGAATGGATGTTTAAAGACCTTAAATTAAGTGGTTCGGAGCTAACAATTTATGCTGTAATTTATAGATATGCAAATGTTGAAAATCAGTATTTTACAATGACTATTAGAAGTCTTGCTGAACATTTAAATTTATCAAATGCAACAGTTCAGAAATGTATAAATTCTTTGGTCGAGAAAGATTTGATTCTAAAAAAACAGTCAATGCACGAAAATGGTATTGGACTAAAAAATGCGTATGCTATTAATTTTGACGTGTTCCAGAAAGTAGAACAACGTGTTCCAGAAAGTAGAACACAAGAAAATAATAAATATAATAATACTAGACAATTAGACAATAAGAATAATATACCAAATAGCAATATAGATAATAAACTAGGGGGTATAAGGGGGGTATGTGCTAAAACAAGCAAAGAAAATAATTTTTCGCGGTTTGATAAGCAGTTGGACGCTTTTCTTTTAGAAAATTTTTCAATAAAGAATGACAGGACTGTATTAAAAGCTTGTTTGAGTTCATATCTAAAATATCGATTAAAATTTAAATTAGAGCCAGAACAATGGCAAGCACTTTTAAATAGCCTTAAAGGCAGATCTTTTACAGAAGTATATTCAAGAGTTCAAACAGCCCTTGCGGCAGGATATAAAGTTTTAGTGCCTGTGTGGGAATTGCAACGTAAAGATAAGCCTATTGATAATATCCAACAAACTCCGGAAGATGATGGATTAGATCACACTATTATTGACAAGGTGTATTGATTATGTATGAGTATAAATTTGATCGTGAAAAATGCTGGTTTAAAGATGTTTGTGGCAAGTACAAAACAACTGACTGTTGTGCTAGTTGTTTAAGATTTATGGAATTTGATTTTTTAATTTATACTAGCCGTATTCCAAAAGTATATCAGAAATCTGTAAATTTAAAACCTGATAGTTGTGATTATGATAGTTTTGAATATCTTAATGATTTAAAACAGGATATTATTAATTTTGTGGCGGCGGGTGAAAACTTGTTTATTCACAGCTGCTTTACTGGAAATGGGAAAACTACATGGGCAACCAAATTTCTCCTGCGATACTTCAGTGAAATTTGGCTAGGTAACGGATTTAAACCTCGGGGACTGTTCCTTTCTACACAAAATTTACTGTTTTCCATAAAACAATCCTTTAATTCAGCAAATAATGTACAAGATTTATTAGATTTAATTCCTGTTGTTGATTTAGTAGTTTGGGATGATGTTGCAGTTTCAGGATTAAGCGCTTTTGAACAAAATACTTTATATGATTTTATTAATTCAAGAATGAATATGGGACTTGCTAATATTTTTACAAGTAATGTTTCTGATAAAGATTTAGAAAAACAGGTTGGTAAACGCTTATCCAGTCGAATTTTGAGTGGAGATATTGTTGCTTTGCGTGGAAAGGATAGACGTCGTGGTTAAACTTCAAATTTTAAGCAAATGTTTAAATACAGGAAGTTTTGATATTGTTACACAAAACAACCTAACAGAAGATTATTTTTTAGAATACGAAGAAGAGTTTAATTTTATTCGTAGACATGTTAGTCTTTATGGCAAAGTTCCGGATAAAGAAACAATGCTTCAAAATTTTCCAGATTTCCCAATTACAGAAGTTAAAGAAACAGACGACTTTTTAATTAGCACTCTAAGAGAAGAATATTTATATTCACAGATGGTTTCTGTAGTGCAGGAAACAGCAGATAAAATGCGGGACGATTCAAGGGAAGCTTTGAATTATTTATCTGCGCAGGTAGTTGCATTAAATAGTCAAAATATTGTTGGTGGCTCTAATATAGTTAAAAAAGCAAAAGAAAGATTAGAATTACACCAACAAAAAAAGGAATTTGGAACAAATTATATCAAAACCGGATTTCCTGAACTCGACGAAGTAATATATGGATTAGAGCCAGGAAACGAATTATTGACTGTAGCAGGAAGACCTAATCAGGGTAAAACGTGGATATTATTGAAAATATTAGTAGAGGCATGGAAACAGGGCAAGCGTGTTGCTATGTACAGCGGCGAAATGAATGATATGCAAATTGGGTATCGTTTTGATACTTTATTAGCCAATTTTTCGAATAAAGCTCTTGTTATTGGTGAAAATGTTTCAGGTTATGAAGATTTTATTGATAAAACACAGAAAAATATGTTGCCTTTTTATGTTTTTACACCGAAAAGTTTTGGTGGTAGGGCAACCGTATCCTCTATACAATCAATGATAACGGCTTGTAAGGCTGATATTATTGGTATTGACCAATACAGTTTAATGGACGATGAAACATATCGTCGAGGAAAAAGTAAAACAGAACAATTATTTAGTATAACTGAAGGTTTAATGCGTTTATCAGAAAGATATGATATTCCAATAATCGGATTATCCCAATTAAATCGTGATGGCGATATTCGTAAAGATAATGTTCAAGACGATCCAGACTTAACTAATTTAGCCGATAGCGATAGTATCGGTCAAAATAGTTCAAAGGTATTGTTTATTAGGCAAACAGGGGCTGGCTTAAAATTATCGTTGACTAAAAATAGAACTGGTGCTGTAGGAGTAAATCTGATTTATTTTTGGGATATCGATAAAGGGCGTTTTGTTTATGTGCCAAGTGCAACGGATTCAGTAGCCCCACAAGAACGACAAAAAGTCGAAGAAACACAACGTAAAAAATATAAAGATAGAAAAGAGGTCTTTTAATGTTTACAATTCGAGGCAAAGCTTTATTAGAAGACGATGTTTCTATTTTGCAATTTTTACAATCACAGATAGAAGAACAATTAGGTATTAGTTTGTTTGGTCGGTTTATAGTAACAGATTCAAATATACAAATTTGTTGTCCAGTTCATAACAATGGGCAAGAAAAAAGGCCTTCTTGTGGTATATCAAGAGTTGATAAAATAATAAATGGTAAAAAAATTCCAGCCGGGACTGTACATTGTTTTACATGTGGCTATACTGCAACACTACCTGAAATGATTAGTTATATTTATGGATATGATGATTCGGGTGCATATGGTACAAAGTGGCTAATAAAGAATTTTTTATCTATAGATATAGAAGATAGAAAACCTTTAGATTTAAAATTGAGTAGAAACAGTAATCATTCAGAACAACAATATGTTCCGGAAAAACAATTAGATAGATATCGTTATTATCATGATTATATGTTTAAACGAGGTCTTACTGAAGAACTTATTGAAAAATACGATATTGGTTATGATCCTAAATTTAAGTTAAAGAAAAATGAAAATACCTTTCCCTGCATAACATTCCCTGTGAGGGATATGCAGGGCAGAACTCTGTTTATTGCACGAAGGGCAATACATTTCAAGCTTTACCATTATCCGGAAAACGTGTTTAAACCATTATATGGTGTGTATGAATTGGATTATAGCCAAGATACATTATATGTGTGTGAGAGTATAATAAATGCTATAACGGCTGTTAAATATGGTGTAGCCGCTATAGCATTATTAGGTACAGGCACGCCAGAACAATTTAATTTAATTAAAAAACTTCCTTTTAGAAAAATAGTAGCCGCTTTCGATGGGGATGAAGCTGGTGATAAAGGGGCTAAAAGATTAATTAAAATTATTGATAATAAATTGGTTAAATCTTTAGTAGTTCCAAGAGGTAAAGATATTAATGATTTATCTGAGCAGGAATTTAAAAATTGCCCTGAAATTTTTTTATCCAAAAAGTATTGACTTTTGAATTTACGAAGGGTATAATGTAATTGAAGGTGAAAACCTTACAAAATTTATTTAGAAAGTGTGGTAATATTATGAAAGTAATTTGCACAAGGAACAACGCAGAATTTGAATTGGTTAGCAAAGATGGAGATGACATCACTTTAAAAGATTTGAACTCCGGTAAAGAAAGAATTGTTAATCGCAAATCTTATGAACGCTTTTACAAGGAAGTTGAGGAAGAAGTAGTTGAGGAAGTCGAAGATCTTGAAGAAGAAGAAACTGAAGAGGAAGTTGACAAGGAAGCTTCTGAGGATTCTGAGGAAGAAGAAGTCGAAGATGCGGATGAAGACGCTGTTGAGGACTGCGAAGAAGAGGATGAAGAATCTGAGGAAGAACCTGAACCAGTAAAACCTGTAAAACGTGGTACTAAGAAAGCTGAAGCTAAAAAAGAACCAAAACCTAAAAAAGAGAAAAAAGTAAAAGAGCCTAAAGCTCCACGTCAAATTTCTCCTTTGAAAGATGTTGTTGAAACTATTGTTAAAGCCGCTGGTTGCACAATTTTTGTAACTCGTGTTAAAGGTTTCCACACCATTAAACTTGATGGGCATATGTGCATGGCCTTTACTTTTAGCACTAAAGGAATTGTATTGTGGCTTCGTACTAAAGCTCTTGATGGCTTGAATATTGAATATAAGACTATGAAGCATATGTTTGATGCTCGTATTTCTTTAACAGAGGATAATGAGAAAACTGCAAATCTTATCCGTAAATGTGTAGCTGCTTCTGTTGAATATCAAAAAGGTGTAAATACTCGTAAGGCTCAAAAGGCAGAGGCATTAGAGGCCGCACGCCAGAAAAAATTGGAAAAAGAAGAACAAAAGAAAAAAGAAGCGATTGCTGAAAAATTAGGTGTAAAACCTAAAAAGGCTGCAAAAAAAGCATCTAAAAAAGTAGAAACTCCAGAAGTTGAGGCAGAGGCATTAGAGGACGAGGAGGAATAAAACATGGCACGAGTTCGATATGATGAAGTAGACCAATATACTACAAGTACAACTAATTTTTTTCAACTTAAAGAAGATCGCGATGTTGCTACAGTAAGAATTTTGTATAATAATGTTGACGATATTGAAGCTCATTCACTTCATCGTGTCAAAATTAATGGCCGAGATAAATGGGTTGAATGCCTAAGACAGATTAATGATTCTATAGAAGTTTGTCCGTTATGTGCTTCTGGAAATAAAATTCAATTACGGGTTTTTGTTCCATTATATATAGAAGATGATGGTTCTGTTAAATTATGGGAACGTGGTAAAAAGTTTATCGATAAGCTCACAAGTTTATGTGCGCGTTATAATCCTTTATGCTCACAATCAATTGAAATTGAACGTAATGGAGCAAAAGGAGAACAAACTACTGAATATCTTTTGTTTCCAATAAAAGGTGACGATAAAACATTGGAAGATTTTCCAGAAGTTCCGGAAGTTCCGGAAACATTCTTATTAAATAAAACAGCCGAAGAATTGGATGAATTTTTAGATACTGGTAAAATGCCAGGATTGGAAGAACAATCCCAAAGAAGAAATCCTGCCACAGATGAAGGGGTTAAAAGACGTACACCTGCAGAACCTAAAGCTCGACGTAATCGTAGAGAAAGCTTCTAATGGCTCTATTTGATTTTAAACCTCGTTCATCAAAAATAACGGATGCACAAGTTGTCAATAAAGCTAAATCAAAATTACCTATATTATCTGCCGGAAACGTAAAGTTGAAGGCAGGTAATTTATCTAGTCGAATTACTTCAATTAAAGCCATGACAAATAGGTATTTTGCCGATAAAAAAGATATGTACTTAAATGTTATGGATGAAGCTATTTTAATAGATTTAATTGATAAATTTATTGAAAATGGTATTGGGGCAATCGATACAGAAACAACAAGTTTAGATCCCATCACTACAACTTTAGCAGGTGTTTGTTTATATACTCCAGGATATAAAGCTGCTTATGTACCTGTAAATCATGTTAGTTATATGACAGGTATGCCGATCAAAGGGCAAATTTCAGCTGAAATTGTTAAACGTGAATTACAGCGTTTAATAGATGCAAAAGTGAAAATTGATATGTTTAATAGCGATTTTGACTGTAGGGTATTAAAACATACTTTAGGCATTAAAATGTTTTGTTGGTGGGATGGCTATATTGCACAACGACTGCTCGATGAAAATAATAAAAATAATAGTTTAAAGGGTTTATGGGATAAGTACGTTAATAAAGGCAAGGATAAATCGCATACATTTTCAGAGTTGTTTGCGGGTATTCCGTTTACAATGATTCCTGTTGATGTTGCGTATTTATATGCGGCTAATGACCCTATGATTACATATGAATTAGCCGAATTTCAACGTCCGTTTTTAACCGATACTGAAGTATGCAGAGAGTATGAGTTGCAAGATGTTGCTAAAATATTCCATGAATTAGAAATGCCATTGGTTCCAATCGTTTCTGAAATGGAAGATACAGGAGTATTTCTTGATTTAGAGGTTCAGCAAAAGTTATCTGAAAAGTATAACAAGCTTATGAGTGAAGCTGCGGTAGAGTTCGAAGAAACTCTTTCACTCTATGAATCTGAAATCGAAGAATATAGAATCAAACAAGGTTCTTCTTGTAAACTGCCTGAGAAGATTAATCCAGCCAGTCCAGAGCAACTATCTATCCTGTTGTATGATATTATGAAACTGCCTCCAGTAAGCAAGAAGAAACCTCGTGGCACAGGAGAAGAAATTCTTGAGCAGTTTGATAATCCATTGGTAACGGCCTTATTGAAATTTCGTAAGGCTTCAAAGTTAGTATCTACATATGTAGATAAATTCCCGAAAATTATAAATGCAAAAACAGGGAGGATTCATGCGAGATTTAATCAACTTGGAACAATTACAGGTCGTTTCTCGAGTGATGACCCCAATTTGCAAAACATTCCCAGTCATGCAAAAGACATACGAAAAATGTTCAAGGCTAGTGACGGCTATGTAATGTTATCCTGCGATTACTCAGCTCAGGAACCTCGATTGACCGTGCATTTAGCACAGGACGAAAAAGGTATTCAGGCTTATATCGATGGAAAAGATTTGTACGCCGAAATCGCTTCATTAGCTTTCAATGTTCCGTATGATGATTGTTTGGAATTTAGACCCGATGGCACACACAATCCTGAAGGAAAGGAAAGACGTAGTCGAGCAAAGGCTATTCTTTTAGGTATTAACTATGATAAAGGAATCCCGGCTATTGCAGATGATTTACATATTTCTAAAAAATTAGCTCAGGAAATATACGATGCAGTTTTAAACGCTTTTCCTAAATTAAAAACATTTAGAGAAGAGAGTCGGCAAATGGCAAGAGATCTAGGTTATGTAACTACTGCATGGGGAAGAAAAAGAAGACTTCCTGATATGCAATTAGACACCTACGAATTTTATTGGAAAGATGGTGTGTCGAAAGACTATGACCCACTTGCCGATGATGAAGATCAAAATACTGAAGTACCTGAAGAAATCGTAACATATTATTGGAATAAATTAGCTGGATGTAAGAGCTTTAAGCAGCATCAAGCCGTAATTGAAGAGGCGAATAACGAGGGTATAAAGGTAGTTGATAATCGGATGAAAATTGCTGATGCAACTCGTATGTGTGTAAATGCTAGGGTACAAGGAAGTGCAGCTGACCTAACAAAATTCGCCATGTTATCTATTAGTCGTTGTGAAGAGTTAAAACAGCTTGGCTTCCGACTACTTATTCAGGTACATGATGAAATTATTGGGGAATGTCCAGAGGAGAATAAAATAAGATGTGCTGAATTACTTTCTGAATGTATGATAAATGCAGCCTCACTCTCTGTGCCTTTAAAATGTGATGTTGAAATCACAAAGTGTTGGTATGAAAACGAATAAGACTATTAATAACCATTACGACTGAATCGTAATGGTTATTTTTATTGACATTATTATAATAGTAAGGTATAATAGTAATATAAACAGAAAGGGGGTTTGTAATGTTAGATTTATATTTTGCGGGACAAGTTACAGATCATGTAGATAAGTGCTTGTTCGATATGGGAGCCAATCATCTATTCAGTTATTTGAACGAAAGGAAAAATATTGATAGATGGATTGGCTGGATTAATCAATATGGTCGAAAAGGTAAACTATTTATTGACAGTGGTGCTTTTACTGCATGGACTAAAGGTACATATATTAATGTTGATGATTATGTTTACTTTTTAAACGACAGAGTGCAGTATATTGATTTATTTGGTCAATTAGACTGTATTCCAGGAAACATCAGGCAAAAGCCTACACAAGCACAAGTATTAGATGCAGCTGTAAAAACATGGAAAAATTATTTGTATATGAGGGATGCTGTTTTAAATAAGGATGGCTTACTATATACGTTCCATGTGGGTGAACCGATATGGTGTTTGCGTAGAGCCTTAGAATGGCGAGATGAAAATGGTCAACCATTAAAATATATCGCTCTTGGTGGTATGGTGGGCAAGCCTAAAGATGTACAAAAGAACTTTTTATCGTTATGTTTTGATATTATAAAAAGTTCGAGTAATCCCAATGTTAAAGTCCATGCTTTTGGAATGACTGTAAGAAAAACTTTAGTCCAATATCCAGTTACTTCTGCGGATAGTTCTTCGTGGATTCAAAGCGGGCATAATGGAGCAATTTATACTCCATGGGGTACTATTATTATTAGTGCTCAGCAAAAGGATAAAATGGCTCACCCTTTAAATGGTAGTGCTGTAGCTTTGGAAGATTTAAAATCTTACATTAAAAGCAAGAATTTCGATTTTGAGCAGTTAATGGAAGATTATGTTCAGCGCGATTTGTGGAATGTAACATTTTTGATGGATTGGGCAAAAGAATATACTTATCATGGTGGAAAAATTATTAGGAGGCGATTATTTTGAAAGCAGTTGTATTGTTGAGCGGTGGTGTTGATAGCGCTACTTGTTTAGGTATGGCAGTTGATTGTTATGGCAATAAAGAGGTAACAGCGTTATCTATTTACTACGGCCAAAAGCATGAGAAAGAATTAGCTTGTGCTAAAAAGTTAGCGGAACATTATGGTGTTCAACATATTGTTCGGGATATTAGTAGTATTATGGAATTGAGTGATTGCTGTTTATTAAAAAATAGTAAAAATGAAATTAAACATACTACCTATGCCGAACAATTAAAGGAATTAGGTGGTGAGGGGACTGTTAGTACCTATGTGCCATTTCGTAACGGCTTAATGTTATCTTCAGCGGCGTCTTTGGCTTATTCCCTCGGTGGCTGTGAAGTGTGGTATGGCGCTCATGCAGATGATGCGGCTGGTAGGGCATATCCGGACTGTACTCCTGAATTTGTGGATGCCATGCGTAAAGCAATTTTAGAAGGTACTGGCGGTCAACTTACATTAAGAGCTCCTTTGATTATGTTTAATAAAGGCGAAGTTGTTAAAGCTGGATTGTCATTGAAAGTCCCTTATAGATTTACGTGGTCTTGTTATGAGGGTGGAGAAAAACCTTGTGGAGTATGTGGTACATGTAGAGATAGAGCTCATGCTTTTGAAGTTAATGGTGTAAAAGATCCAGCTTTGCGAGGTTAATTATGGCAAAAATGGTAGATGGTAAAACCATTAAAGAGCTAGAAACAAGAGCAAAGACTGCTTTATATGCAAATGAATATACTAATGGCAATTTATTGGTTTCTGCTGAAGTATTATTAAATCTTATTCACGAAGTAAAAGTAAAAAGATATCATAATCGTATTAAACCAGGAGGAAGAAAATGTACACAGTTATCAAAGAATTAGAAATATCTGCATCTCATTATTTAAATCTGCCTTATGAGAGTAAATGTGCTAATCTTCACGGTCATAATTGGAAAGTTAAAATTTATTGCAAAGCTAGAGAACTTTCTGATTATGGCATGGTTGAGGATTTTACACATATTAAAAAATGTGTAATGGATGTATTCGATCATCAAAGTATTAATCAAGTTGTTCCTTTTAATCCAACAGCTGAAAATATTGCAAAATATATTTGTGATATTATTCCAACGTGTTACAGAGTAGAAGTACAAGAAAGCGAAGGGAATTTAGCAATTTATGAACAAGAAGATATATAGTGTAAATGAAATGTTTTTAAGTGTGGAAGGTGAAGGAATTAGAACTGGATTTCTTTCAACTTTTGTACGCTTTAATGGCTGTAACTTATGTTGTAGTTATTGTGATACCCTTTACGCACAAGATGTTCAAGAACCAAATATGTCTTTACAGGAAATTCTTGAAAGCATTGCTAAAATTGGTTGTTGCCGTGTAACTTTAACAGGTGGAGAACCATTATTTAGAGCGGGTATGAACGATCTTATTGAAGCTTTATCTTGGGGTGGGTATCATGTAAATATTGAAACAAATGGTTCTGTGCCGATTGAACCATGTTGTAGTTTGCCCGGAGTATTTGTTACAATGGATTGGAAATGTCCGAGTAGTGGTATGCTAGGTTCAATGCTTGAAAGTAATCTTAAAAAGCTCACTTATAATGATGTATTGAAATTCGTTGTTGCTACTAAAGAAGATTTAGAAGAATTTAAACGAATTTATAATATGGATTTGATTTGTACCTATGTTCTTAGCCCAGTGTATGGGCAGATTGAACCGAAAGAACTTGTTCAATTTGTTAAAGATAATATGTTTGAAAATACAATGGTACAAGTTCAACTTCATAAAATTATATGGAATCCGGATGAAAGAGGAGTATAAAATGGAAAATACTAAAGAACAAATGCTTATATCCGCAGGAGAGCTTATTTTACAGGCTTTTGGAAAAGATCTTCAAGATCCTTCATTAAAGGAAACTCCTAAAAGATTTGCAAAAATGATGTTAGAGCAACTTGAGGGTGAGTTCTATTCTGATTCCGATCTTGTTAGTAAGTTTGGCAAGTGTTTTGAAACAACTGGTCATGGTATTGTAACCTGTACAAATATTTCTGTTTTTAGTCACTGTGAACATCATCTTGCATTGATGTATAATATGAATGTAAGTATTGGATATTATCCAAGAACGAAAGTAATTGGACTTTCGAAGATGGCACGTATTGCTGATATGGTTGCAAAAAGATTTCAAATTCAGGAAAGAATGGGATTTAGTATTCATCGTATTATGTCTGCTATTTTATCGACTGACAATGTAATTGTAATGATTGAAGGAGAACATTCTTGTATGACTGCAAGAGGTATTAAAAAGCCAGGAGCGGTTACAAGAACTTTGCATACTAGTGGCGTTTTTGAAAATCTTGATGAACAACAATCTTTTATTAATTTAGTAAGGAGTAGTAAATAATGAAAATTGATATTATTACATCAGAGTTAAAAGATATGGTATCCAGAGTTGTTAAAGGTGCAAGTTGTGATAAACTTATTCCTTTAACGAATTATATTGGTTTTGAAGTAAAAGATAATGTATTGTGTTTAAGAACTACAGATGGAGCTAATTTTTTAAGTATTTACAAAGATAAAGTAAAAGCTCCAAATATTTCTTGTGTATTGCCTGTTGCAAGTTTTGCTAAGCTTGTAAGTAAAACAACAAGTGAGCATATTATTCTTACCATTGAGGAAGGTGTTTTAACTTTTAAAGGTAATGGATATTATCATATTGAGCTTGTACTGGACGAAAATGGGGATATATTGCAATTTCCGGACGTTTCCATAGAAATACCTGAGGATGTTAAACCCGTACGTGTTAAACAGCCAATTCTTCAGGCGGTTTATGATATTTGCACAGCAAGCTTAGCTAAAACCATTGAAAATCCTGTAATAACTGGATATTATTTCAATGACAGGGTAATGACCACGGATAGCTTGAGGCTTTGCGTATATTCAGTAAATGTTTTTAAAAGACCTGCATTATTGCCAATCGAATTATTGAAATTGTCAACTCTAATTACAGAGGAAGATGTACAGGTATATTTCGTTGATAATGATGTTATCATTAAATCCAAAACGATTGAAATTGCAGGCACACAATTAGAAGATATTGAATCGTATCCTGTAGAAGCTCTTGATAGTTTTTTAGAAACAGAATTTCCTTCTACTTGTACAATTAAAAAATCTTTAGTGCAGGCGGCATTAGACCGTTTAAGTATTTTCGTATCTGAATATGATAAAAATACTATTAAATTGTTATTTACTAAAACAGGCCTTAAAATGATTTCTTCAAGAACAAAAGCAGAAGAAATTATTCCATATGATGAAAGTGATGATTTTAAAGAATTTGAGTGCTTATTGGACATTGTTCAATTTAAAGAACTTGTAAATACTTTATCCACAGATATTATCACTTTATCCTATGGCACACCAACAGCTATTAAAATGGTAGAAGGTAAAGTCGTTCAAATTTTATCTTCTTTAGACGAGGATATCGATGGCTAAATCTTCTTTAAAAAATTTACTTACTTTAGTAAATGAGGCAAAGAAGCAAAGTCCAGTAGCAGAATCTTTTTTACAAGATTATTTGCAGTCCATTGAAAGAACAGCGAATAGTAATAAACATAAACCTAGTGCTCATTATAAGCCCAGCAGTTTGAATTGTATTCGTAATATGTTTTATCAAATTGTTGAGCAAGAACCTGACAGTTCTATTAAAGAGGCTCCCCTTATCGGTATAGGGGAGTCTGGAACTGATAGGCATGAACATTTACAAAATGCTGTTATTGAAATGAAAAAGAATGGCTTTGCTTGTGAATATTTAGATGTGGCTAAATATGTTGAACAAAAAGAATTACCCGGAATTATTGTAAAAGGTAAACGAGGTATTGAAACACAGCTTTTTAATGAAACTTGGAATATTAGTTTTTTATGCGATGGTATTATTAAATATAGGGGTGAGTTATACATTATAGAGTTTAAAACAGAAGTTTCCCGCAAGTTTGTTACTCGTAATGATGTAGATGAAGACCATAAAAGACAGGCCATTGCATATTCCTTATCTTTAGGACTTGATAAAATTATATTCGTTTATGAAAATAGGGATACTTGCGAAAAGAAATGTTATTTGCTTGAAATAACAGAAAAAATGAAAAAAGATTTAATACAATTAATACAGGATTGTGATGATTATGTAGATGCGAATATAGTACCGCCAAAACCTGTTGGTATTAAAGCTAAAATTTGTCAATACTGTATATATCGTTCACAATGTAGAAAGGATTAGGAAAATGCCTGTTTCATTAGGAAAAAAGTTTGAAGCTTTAATCGCCTCCCAGCTTGATGATTGCGGTGTATGTTTTGACCGTTTTAAAGATGATACAGCTGGGTATAAAGGTATTCGTAATATTTGTGATTTTGTTGTATTTTTTAATGGCTATTTGATTTATATTGAATGTAAAACTATTCATGGTAAAAGTTTTAATTTTAAAAATTTAACTGATAATCAATATAATGGCCTGCAAAATAAGAGTTCTTATAATTCAGTTATTGCTGGTATCCTGTTATGGTTTGTCGACGAGGATTTAACGATATTTGTACCTGCAAGAGTTTTATATATGTTAAAAGAGGTAGACGAACAAAAATCTATCAAAATAAATGATCTTCCTGGTGGCTGTATTGTTTTTAAAGGTAAAAAGAAAAGAACATTTTTTGAATATGATATTAAGCATAATTTACAAAAAATAATAGAGGACAGGATGAAATATGGAAATTGAACAATCTTTAGTTACAGACAGATTAAATTCTATTAATACTAATCAAAGAGCTTTAACACGTCATATTAATTCGATTGTAAAAGAGTGTTGTGGTTCTTTAGATAATTTAATGAATACAATTCGAGAAACAATTTCAAATCCTAATGTAACATTAACAAATGAACAACTTGATTATTTTATTTTAAATTTACCTGCCTTAATGTATTACGCTTATGAAAAGCAAGAACTTGTGGGTATGCGTGAAGATATTGCTAAACAAGAAAAATTACAACGTTATAATGACAGTTATTCAAGTTATGAAGGTACTGCCATAGAACGTAAACAATTAGCTGAATCTGATATTGTTTATGATGTGTTGGTTATAAGTATTTATAGTCGTGCAAGAAAGCAAATTCAGAATAAATTAGATTTAGCGACAGAAATGCTACAAAGCTTGAAAAAGGTCGCCACAAGACGTATTAGTGAAAATAATTTTAATAACCTTAATAATATGGGATATAAGGAGAATTTATAATGTACGATAGCACAATTTTTAACCGTTATATTAATGAAATTGGAGATCCTAAAATTCAAGAAATTGTTGAAGAATGTTTGCAAAAATGCCCTAAAGAATTTTATACAATGCCAGCTTCAACCACAGGTAAATATCACCCGCCTTTTGCTCTTGGTGAAGGTGGATTAGTTCGTCACACATTAGCAGCTTGTTGCTGGGCTAAAGATTTATTGCAGTTAGAGCAATATTCCATTTTATTGCCAAAAGCAGATTATATTCTAGCCGCTTTGATTTTGCATGATAGCGTTAAAAAGGGTTTTGGAAAATCAAAATATACTGTTTTCGAACATCCTATTTATGCAGCGGAACTTGTGACAAATGTTTGTGAAGAATTAGCTGAAATTAATGGTTCTAGAAGATATATTGAATGTGGTGCAGTTATTAGTCGTTTAATTGCTTCTCATATGGGGCAGTGGAATAGGGCTTTTAACAGTAATGTAACTTTACCGAAACCAAAATCAGACATACAACAATTTGTTCATTTATGTGATTATTTAGCAAGCAGAAAGGGTGATCCTGATGTCTATATTAACAGTAGTGCAGGAAGTGAACAAGAAATTTAAATCTGAAGTTATATTTCAGGGTCGAGTAAAATATGAGCAAAGTAAGAATAAATTAAAATTTACAAGTTGCAGATTAAACTATATGCTTTATGGAGGTTTACCTCGAGGTAAACTGATTGAATTTGCAGGGGAAGAAAATTCCGGAAAAACAACTACAGCCCTTGACGCTGTTGGTAATGCACAGGTATTGTTTGCACAAGAATATGAAGATGAATTAAAAGCTTTTGAAGAAATTCCAAAAAGAAATAAATCACAAGAAGAAGCATATAAACATTTAAAAGCAAGAGGACCTTTAAAATGCTTATTTGTGGATTGTGAGAATACATTGGACGAAGATTGGGCTGAATTATTAGGAGTAAATGTAGACGAGTTGTGGGTAGTAAAACCAACTAACCAAACGGCAGAACAAGTTTTCGACATTGTACAAAACCTTTTAGAAACAGGGGAATTTGGACTCGCTGTGTTAGATAGTCTTGCAGTATTGATTTCACAGGATGTTTATGAAGAATCCAATGAAAAAAGAAGTTATGGTGGTATTTCAATTCCACTAACAAGATTTACTAAACAATTAGTTCAAATTTGTTCAAGATTTAATACTACTTTTATTGGAATTAATCAATTAAGGGATAAGATTAATAGTCCTATGGGTGGCAAGGATACTACTGGTGGACGTGCATGGAAACATAATGCAATAATTCGTTTATTTTTTAGTAAGGGTAATTTCTTTGATGAAAATGGTAAAGATTTAACAAGAAATACAGAATCCCCCGCAGGTAATTATGTGTTGATAAATATGCCAAAAACAAAAGCATGTAGACCTGACCGTCGTGTTGGTAGTTATACACTTAACTATACTTTTGGAATTGATTGGGTATCAGATTTAGTAGACCTTGCAATTAAATTAGGTTACATTGACCAATCCGGAGCATGGTTTAGATTTGTATCAAAAGATGGCGAAATTTTAACTGATGTAGATGGTGAAGAAATTAAATTACAAGGTAGGCAATCTGTTGTTGAATTTTTAGAAGCAGAAGAAAACTTGGATTTCCTTCAAGATTTGGATGATGACATTGCAAAAGCTATTTCCTCTAATGTTCGTTGAAAATAATCATTGACAATGACCCTGTATGATAGTATAATAGTATCATACAGGGGGGGGGCGGTAAATGCCACTATTTGATATTAAAAAGTTAGCTAAAAAAGAACCTACTATTCCAGAAGATATTAAAATACTGATTAAGCGTCGAAGGTTACAATTAATAGTTCATAGTTGCATTTATTACAGATTAAATGATAATTTAATTTCTGATGCAACTTATGATAAATGGGCGAGGGAGTTGGCAAAACTTCATCAGAAATATGGTGTAATAAAGATAAATTGTTACGATGAATTTTTTAGTGATTGGGTATACGCACTAGGAAAAACATATTCTGGATTTCAATTGCCTATTAATAATTATGAAATTGTAACTTTAGCACAGGACTTGATAAAGGAGTTTAATTCTAATGGACACAAGAAAATATAGCAATTTACAAGAAAAAAGAATTGCTAAAAAGCTTCACGGAAGAAAGCAGTTAAACAGTGGGGCTACTATGTTTCAGAAAGGAGATGTAATTACTGATAAGATATTAATTGAATGTAAAACTAAAGTTAAAGAATCTAAATCTATTTCAATTCAAAAAGATTGGATTGAAAAGTTAAAGGAAGAAGCCTTTGCAATGCGTCGTCCTTATTGGGCAATAACATTTAATTTCGGAGATAATGAAGATTACTTTATTATTAATGAAAAACTATTTAAACAATTAATGGAGGGTTTACAAGATGAATAATGATACTGTAAGGCGAGTTTTAATATTTATGAATCAGGTGAATGAGGGAGTTTTTGGAGATAGCGAAAGTAACAAAAAAGAAATTATTGAATTTTTAAGTAGTGTTCCAGATTTTGGTGATTTTGTTGAAAAAGAAAAGATCATTGATTGTAATATATCAGCTGTTTTTACAGCGCATGAAACTGGTTTTTCATCTGATGTGGAGGCTAATGGATGTGAACTTGGCATTTTATATGCTATTATGGGAATTGTTATTGATGTTGCAAGACGTCATAAAATTTCACCTTTGGCTTTATGTATGGGTTTAATGTCAATATTACTTAATGATGAAAAGATGACCAAGGATTTAAAAGATAATAAAGAAGATTCTTTATTTGAAATTTTGAAGAAGATGAACAAGGAGTTTATGAATTAAAATGATTTCACTCGCTGTTAAATATAGACCAACAACTTTTAATGACGTAGTAGCTCAAGAGAATATTAAAGCTATTCTTGAACAGCAAATTGTTACAAAAAATCATAAAAATTGTTACTTATTTACTGGCGGTGCTGGCACAGGTAAAACAACCTGTGCTCGCATTTTTGCCAATGAATTAAATGGTGGTAAAGGTAAAGCTATTGAAATTGATGCCGCTTCCAATAATGGCGTTGAAAATGTTCGTAACATTATTGATGACTCTAAACACAAATCTTTAGACGGTGAATTTAAAATTTATATTTTAGACGAAGTTCATATGTTGAGTACAGGCGCATGGAATGCCATGCTAAAACTTTTAGAAGAACCTCCACTAAAAACAATCTTTCTAATGTGTACTACAGACCCACAAAAAATCCCGGCTACAATATTAAGTCGAGTTCAACGATTTGATTTTCATCGTATCCCAACAAATCAAATTGTGGAAAGATTAGATTTAATTCTTCAAAAGGAAAATTATGATCTTGAAGTTAATGCAGGGATTTGTTATGAATGGGATAAAGAGGCATTAGAGTACATCGCTAAAATTGCAGATGGCGGAATGAGAGATGCCATTACATTATTAGATAAATGTTTATCTTATAGCGGGGATATTACCGTTGAAAATGTAGTTAATGCATTAGGGGCAACAGATTATGGTGTAATGTTTGAATTATTGGAATATATATATGAAAAAGACGAGTTTAACATTATAGAAACCATTGAAAATATATATATGGATGGCAAAGATTTAAAACAATTTACACGCCAATTCTTTTTCTTTGTGCTTGATTTAGTTAAATATAATATTTGTCATAATTTTGATTATGTTCAAATTCCTAGTTCTTACAGTAAAGAGTGTAAATTAGAAACTGGTAAGAAGCAATTTATAATTGTTTTAACTGGTGAATTGCAAGAACTACTTAATCGTATTAAATGGGAGCAGAATCCAAAGCAATTTATTATTGCAGGGTTGTTGACATTATGATGCAAGAAGAATTAAAAAATACTTTAGATAATTTAACATTTGCAAGATTTATGATTATTTCGGGGGCTAGTTCTATAGCCTCCGAAGATATTGCAAAGTGTATTAGTGCTAGATTGCAAACTGTTTATATCCATTGTGGTAATAAAGTTGATGATGTTCGTAATATTATTTCAATGGCATATAAACAAACAAAACCTATTATGTATGTTTTTAAAGATTGCGATAATATGAGTAATGCAGCTAAAAATGCTTTACTAAAAGTTATTGAAGAACCTCCACAACAGGCTTACTTTGTAATGTTATTGAAAAGCACCTCAAATACATTGGCAACTATATTAAGTCGTGGTATGTTAATTTCTTTATTACCATTTCCACCTTCAGAACTTAAAGAATATGCTCTACAAATTCAGCCAAAACTAAAGAATGAAGAATTGACGAAAATTGCAAAAGTCTGTGAAACTCCGGAACAGGTAAAAATGTTATTAAATTATGGTGTTCATGATTTTTGTGATTATGTTCGTAAGGTTGTTGAAAATATTCCAGAAGTCACAGTTACAAATTGTTTAAAAATAGCAAATCAGATAAACTTTAAAGAAGAGGAAGATAAATATGATCTGGAATTATTTTTAAATACTTATACGAACTATCTTTTAGAATGTTTTATTGATGGGGATTATGATAAAGAACAATTAGATTTTTCAACTCAATCTACTTTGAAATTAAAATCCATTTTGCAGTATAGTGGTATTAATAAAGCCATGGCTTTTAAAAAATGGTTAATTCAGCAATGGGAAATTTTAGGGGGTGAAAATGTTGAATGAAGAAAAAATTGCATTATTAAATGTTGGCGACGAGCTTTATGTTGGAGTTATTTATAAGCAACGAATATTATACCGTCATGCAAAATTTCTTAGTTATGATCCAGAAACAAGAATTTTAAAAGCACTAGGTGATAAACGTAATAAAAATACAGGAAAGTTAATTTGTAATATAGAACATAAATTTCCTTTAGATAAAATCGTTTTATTAGGTGTTCAGGGAATCACTATATTCGCAGATGAAAATTATTATGAAAAAGAATAAAATACGTCAGATATATCGGGATATTATTAAGAAAAATATTCGCATTTGCAGGTGTGGGAAATTGACACGCCTGCAAATAATATTTATTGGGAATGTAAAATATCGTCAATATGTATGTCATAAATGCGGATTAATATATCAAGTGAGGTACGATAAGAAATGAATATAGCTGAATTAAAAACACAAATCAAATCGAATGAATTAGATAATGTGTATATTTTTATTGGTGAAGAAATTTATATTCGAAATGTTTATATAGATAATATTGCAGATTTAGGTTATTTAAAACAGGAAATGCCAACAGTGGCAGATGTTTTTAAAAAATTAGGGGCTAATAAACTAATAAACAAGCCTGTATTATATGTTATTAGAGATGATACGGACTTTATAAAACAGGATATTGTTGTATGGCAACGGTTAGAGGCTTTGTGTACTTCCGGAGCCTGTAAAGTAATACTCGTTTATAACACATTAGATAAACGGAGTAAATTTTATAAACATTATGAAGATACTATAGTTAATTTTGAAAAATTATCGGAGCCTATTTTAATTAAGTATATTCAAAAAGATTCCGATTTAGATACAGCACAGG
>ENA-UOIY01000589-UOIY01000589.1-human-gut-metagenome-genome-assembly--contig:-P114-NODE-589-length-57611-cov-105.263361_pt1 | contig 57611 bp, 48 predicted proteins | sample MGYA00242335_ERZ723882 | MGnify/ENA metagenome assembly ERZ723882
GTGTTCAAGAAAAGATCATGATGCGCACCTGCAAAAACTGCGGCAAATATTTTGCGCTCACGGTTCATGGCAGCACAGAGTATTGTAGCCGCGTGTTCGACAACCGCGGGCGCACCTGCAAGGAAGTCGGTGCAATGCGGCAGTATCTGCAAAGCCACGCGCAGGACGAGCTGCTGAAAATCTACCGCCGCGAGTACAAGCGCCGCTTCGCATGGATCCGTGCGGGCAAAATCTCTCAGGAAGCGTTCTCGGCTTGGAGCAAGGAAGCGCAGAAGGAAAAGGAGAAGTGTGAGGCGGGGGAAATCTCACAGGGGGAATTTGTACAGTGGCTGAAACGGTAATGTCAATATATAAAATCCCCCGCGCTAATGATTTGCGCAGGGGATTTTATATCTGAATATTGCATCCAGACCCTACACGGAACAAATTTAGGGCAGGGCATTTTTGCGTTTTACTTGCTCAGAGCTCAAACCAGCGGATCTCGTTTGCCGCAAGGGACAGCGGGAGATGCCTGCCGTCTGTGGTATGCACCTCCGTCGTCTGCGGCTCGTAGGTGTTGTTCACCACGCAGTATTTTCCGTTCTGCGGGTAGGCGTGTACCTCGACGCAGAAATTCTCCGAGAACCAAGTATGCAGCATCGCCTCGGCATGGCTGCTCCACAAAATTGCGCGGTGCAGGAGTCTTGCGTTTTCAAAACTGTACGGCAGGCCGGACAGGTAGACTGCGCGCCCCTTGCCGTATTCGTGTACGGCCATCTGCACCTCTTTTTCACGCTGCACGAGAATTTCCGTGCCGTCCAGCGCATAGATGTTCTTTTTGCCCTCGCCGAAGTTCACCTCGCCTGCGCAGTCGGCCAGAATGAAATGGTTCGGATGTTCGTCCCAGTTATACTTGTCATAGCCGAGCGTGAAGCCCGTCTCCTTCTCCACGCCGAGCACCGAAGCCAGCTGGAGATAGTGTCCCTGATACTGGTGGCCGGACGGCTCGCCGATACCGATCAGACCGCCGCCCTCGGCGACGAAGCGGCGGATGGCCGCAGAAACGTCCGCGTCCTCCCATGCTGCACCGCCGGTGTGCGCCGTGTCGCCGTCGCCGATGTTGAGCAGCACGTCCACACCGCGCAGTGCGTCGGGGTTCTCCTTCAAATCATCGAAGCTGAGGAACCGCACGTCGAACGCCGCGCCGGAGAGCGCCTCAATGACACCCGCATAGGAATAATTCTGCTTCTGATAGAGCGCGTGATGTACCATATGGCAGCCCCATGCGCGCATCCTTCCCCAGCAGTTCAGAACGGCCACGGTCTTGAAGCAGTAGGGCGTCGTGCCCTTTACGTTCTCATACAGCTCGCGGAACTCATGACAGACGCTTTCGACGTAGTCGATGAAGTCCGGGAACTGGCACGCCAGCTTCAGATAGCCGCCGTAGCCGATGCGGTCGATGGGCTTTCGGAGGATGGCGCGCCGCGCCGTGACCCAGTTTTCCTTCGCCTCGCGCACAGGGTCGCCGCCCGGATGGAACGTATCCGGGAAGAAATACGGTAGAAAGCGGCCCTCGGTATAGCGCACGCCGGGAATGTCGGCGATCAGGCGGAGCGTCGAGCCATTGCCGACGGAGCCGACCACGCTGTCAAGGCCGATGCCTGCGAACTCTGGCATGAACGGCTCCGTGCCGATCCAGTGATCGCCGAGGAACATCATGGCCTCCTTGCCCAGCTCGTGCGTGATGTCCACCATCTCTTTGGCAAGCTTTGCGACCTCGCGGCGCTGAAAGGCCTGAAAATCCTTGTATTCTTTGCTCGGAACCCGGTACTGGTTGTTGTAGTAGCCCTGATCAATGATATATTCGGGCCGGAATTTGTATCCGGCCTCTTTTTCAAACTGCCCGAGAATATACGGCGAGACGGATGCGGAATAGCCGTACCAGTCGACGTATTTTTCCCGGCAGAGCTCGTCAAAGACGAGCGTGAACTGGTGGAAGAACGTTGTGAAGCGCAGAACATCCACATAGTCGTGCTCCCGGATGAAGCGCCGCAGGCGCTCCATGGTAAAGGCGTGCGTTTTCGGCTGGCGCACGTCGAAGGTGATCTGGTGCTCAAAGTCCTTCCAGCCGTTCGTCACGGCGTTGTACATATGCACCGGATCCCAGATGAGGTACGCGAGGAAGCTCACCGTGTATTCGTGATACGCCTCCGGCGCGTCAAGGATGACACAGCCGCTTTCCGCGTCATAGCGCCATGCCTCCGGCGGAATCGGCTTTCCCGTGCTGCGGTCGACGACCTCCCACCAGCGGCGGATATCGTCGCGCGTGTTGACCTGCATCAGCTCCGGGCTGATGCCCTTCATGAGCGGAATGGCCAGAGGGCCCTCCTGTGCGGTGTAAAAGCCCGTCATGATGTAGCACTGCTGCACCTCCTCGGGGTGCGCCTTCGCCCACGCGTTATCCTTGCGGGTCGTGTAATAGGTGGCGTAGACCTTTGCGCCCGTATCGCGCAGCTGCTGCGGAAAATCCGTGCCGTCGCAGTCGCGGATGGCGTCCGCGCCCCAGCGCTTCATGATCTCCAGCGTCTGCGGCACCACGTCCATATCCGTCGGGATCGTCACGCGGCCGGTCAGGGGTCTTGTATGTCGGGTTTGATCGTCCATCGGCAGATCCTCCTTTCTCCTTGTTCAAGGCGAAGCGTTTGATTTGTATTTTTCAGATACCAGCTTCCGGCTCGTTTGGCGTGCAGTCGGAGCGTGACACAGCCTGTGGCTGTCAGCTCTGCGGATACGATCAGGCCGTTTTCCACGCGCAGACCGCGAAAGGCACACGTGCGCCAGTCCGCAGGAATCACCGGGAAGATCTCGATCTCTCCGTTTTGACTGTACAGCAGCATTTCGTTGACTGCCTGTACGGAGAGACAGTTTGCTTCCAGCGTAAACGGCCGGTACTGAAACTCGCTCAGGCCGGTTTTCCGGAAATCGCCGTTCAGATGAAATCCGTTCGGGCTGAGAAACGCATGATAAAATTGCCGCAGCGCTTGGACAGCTCCCTCCGCATCTCGCTGCACGATCTTCAGCAGCGCGAACCACACGAACGAAAAGCCGACCCAGCGGCTCGTTCCGAGCGATTCCAGCTGCGCGATGGTGCGGTCTATGCACGCCTTTTCCTGCGGCGTTTTCCCGCTGATCTGCCGGAGCGGATAGATCGCCAGCGCATGCGAAAAATGGCGGTGGCTTTCACGGACAAATGCGTCCTTCGCGTACATGAGCGCGCCGTTTTCCTCTGCAGGCAGCTGCGGGAGCCTGTTCAACTGGCTGCGCCAGACGGTCTGCGGCTCGCCGAGCAGTACGGACAGCTCGATCAGCCGTTCATACAGATCCCGTAGCAGCGCCAGATCATAGCTGCTGTTTGGTGTCAGCCATGCACGCGGCGAATCGTCATAGATCTCCGGCGAGGATGACAGCGGCAGCGCCAGCGTTCCATCCGCCGCCTCACAGAGCATGCCACGGATGCAGCGCTCACATTCCAGATACAGCGGCCACACGCGCCCGCGTAAAAATTCCGGATCTCCGGTGATCCGATAATGCTCGTAGAAAAGCCGGCACAGCCAGATGGAATTGGTCGGAGACAGCGAATACATCGGCCAGCCGCCAAGCGGGCTTCCGTCCAGCGCCATGACGCCCGGATAGCACATGCCGTCCGTCTGATAGAATTCTGCGGCGAAGCGCTTCGCCGCCGGAAGCAGCTTCCACAAATGATCCAGAAACGCCTCGCCCTGCTGCAGATGGTTGGAGGTCAGGTAAGCAGCATAGGTAAACTGTGTATTCAGATCGTTGTGATAATCGCCCTTCCATGGCGGCAGAGCGCTTTGATCCGCAGTCCAGACGCCCTGAAGCGGCATCGGCGCATACCCTGGGCGCGAACCCGCGCCCAAAAAATACGTGCCGCGGTACCAGAGCTGCTCCAGCGCGTCGTCCGGAAGCATGATGGCGCTCTGCGCCCAGAATGCGCACCACCACGCCAGATGCGCGCGGCGCAGCCGTGCAAGCGAGGCAGCAGACTGCATCAGAAGCGCTTCGCAGGCCGTGCGTGCGCCCTGCGCGGAGGAAGCCGTCTGTACCGTGATAAGCAGGCGCTTTCGTCCGTTCCGGACTGTGCTGCGGCTGAGCAGCGCGTAATATCTCCCGCCGGATATTTTTTGCGTAAAGCCCTGCAGCCCATCTTGGTCGATCCGCTCCGGCGGCGGATAGCCAAGCGCGGAAAGCGGACGGCACAGCGGGTCGGCAGGGCCTTCCGTTGCACCGGCATACGGCGGCGGCTTCGGCACGAAGCGTACCGGCAGCGTCGTTTCCAGCTCCACGACCAGCAGCGGCGTGGTCGCGGCAAGCCAGACGCGCAGCCGGTGCGCGCCGCTTTGCAGCTCCGCTGTCGCGTCCTGCAGGGAAAGCCGCGCGGAATATGCCTGCTCCGGCAGCCCAGCCAGCTCAAACGCCCCGACGGGCAGCTTTGTCGGCGCTGCGCAGGCATATGGCGCGTCAAACAGCGCCTGAAGCTCCGCCCAGCTCTGCTGCCGCACCAACCGGCACATCGTCTGATACGTGAAATCAGGCCGCTTTGTCCGCAGCGCAGGCGTCAGATCCCACAGTCCCGCCAGGTCCATGGAAAACCGCAGCGCGTGCAGCGGCCCCCAGATCAGGCAGCCCATGCCGCCGTTTCCGAGTGGAAGCCCCTCGTCCCACGAGGGAATCGGCCCGTTCAGACAGATATCATGCTTCATATGCGGTCAATAATAGGCCGAAAGGCCAAGCGAAGCGCGGTCAAAGGTCTTTTTACCTTCATTGATGTGATAGGGGAACGAATTGTGATAATAGTTCTCCGGTGGGAATTCCCTGCGGAAGATCAGATAGCGCGTATCCGGAGCAGTCTCAAACGAGAGGATCTTCCCATCCAGTGTAAATGCAGCCTCTGTATGTCCCGTCCGGATGCAGACCGACGCAGTCCACGGCAGGCACACGCGGCACAGCCCGCCGCGCGTGCTCTCCACAGCGATGTAGCGGATATCGCCGTTTGCGCACTCGCTGGTCACGCGGAAGCCACCCTCCGCACAGAGCGTAAACATGGCGGTGCGCGCTTCCGCAAGCGCGGGGAACACATAGATCACGCCGCCGCGGGACTGCAGCAGCAGCTCCAGCGTTCCCGCGAACAGATTCGCTGCCGCTTCAAAATAGCAGTGCAGGAACCACTCCGAGGGGATCTGTGTCCGGTTTCCGAAGGCTTTTTCGTGCATCTGCTCCCACTGGGTCGTGGTGATCTCCCGCGGTAGAATCTGCGGGCGGTCGACGGCCGACCACTGCTGCGCCTGCGTGATATCGGCAAAGTGCATCAGACTGTTTGGGAACAGCTGATAGGACGAAATGAAGTGGTGCAAAATCCGCTCTGCGTCCTCACGCATACCGAGGCGCGCCGCCGTCTCCGGCGAAGGCGTGTGCCCGCAGCAGCCGAGCTTCCCGATCTGATAGACATCACGGTCAAATACGACGCGCGCCGTATTTCGCATGATCGCAAACAGGCGGCTGCCTGCGTCGTCCAGACCGATCCAGCCGGACGGCCAGACGGGAGCAAGCAGCGCGGCGGGAAACGGCGAGAGCGGATACTCGCCCTGCGCATACTGTACGGGCGCGTGGCTCCACGTCTGTCCGACGCAGAAAATTTCAAGCGCCTCACCATTATGCAGCACAGTCTCCGTTTGCAGCGGCGGCAGGCGATCCAGTACAGCCTGATAGCCCGCCGCGTCCAGATCAAGCGCATATGCGTCGTTGAGCGTCAGCAGCGCATGGAATAGCGCGCGCAGCAGTACCTGATCGACAAGATTCTGTTCGAGATTCCAATAGCTTTCAAAGGCAGTCGAGCCGCCGCGAAGCTGCAAAACACCGCCGCGAAGCTCCAGTAGATTCTGATAAAATTCCGCGCACGCCGTCATGACGGGCAGCGCACGTTCACGCAGGAAGACCTCGTCCGGCTGATAGCGGACGCGGCGATAGAAATCCAGCGCGATCTGCGCGCCGACGCTGAGGTTGCGGACAGTATCCGGTTCGATCGCCTGAAAGCCGTTCAGGTTGGAAATGTCGGAGTAAAACGCACCCTCCACGTCAAAAAGCCGCTTCGCGTCAGCAATCGCGTGCGGGAGCATGCGGAACCGGTAATCCAGATAGTTTTCACACAGCTCGCCGTGTCCGACGGCGTACAGGCCCCAGTAATTCTGCTGGTGGTTCCAATGGTAGAAATGGCCCCAGTTCCGCGCGTCGCGGAACCAGCCCCAGAGCCCGGCAAACGTCAGAGGATTTTTTCCGAGGTTTCCGCAGCCCATCTGGTACAGGTGCAGATAGCAGAGGTTTTCCAAATAGTCGTTCTCCTGCAGATGGAGAAAGCTGCGGCTCCAGAAATCCTGCCAATACCGGCAATGCGTCTGCCATAAAGACGGCGCGTCCTTTGCCGCTGTCAGCGCGGCCAGCGTATTTTCCCGCACAGATGCCTCCGCGCTCGCCCGTGCCGCCAGATATAAGGTCAGGCGGTGACGCTTCTGCTTTGGAAAGCGGCAGCATACCGCGTGACTGTTCAGCTGCTCCGGCTCCCCGCCGCAGGATACGGCCAGCGCCGTGCGGCAGCGGCGAAGTGCCTGCGTGACGAGCAGCGCGTCCCGATTGGCCTCCGCACGGACGCAGTACAGGTTTTTATCGTGGATATCCAGAATCTGCTCATAGTGGTGGAAGAAGCTTGGACTGGGCCATTTATCGATCTGAATTTCCAGCGCAGCCTCCTCGGTCTGCTCAATCTCCAGCTCCAGAACCAGAACATCCGGCTCACGCGGCGCATACAGCTTCCAGCTTGCTTCGGCAAACGGCGTTTTCGCGCGGCCCTCGATGGAGGCGGTCGACAGGATCAGCCGCTGCTCAAACGCTTCGAGATAGACCCAGTCGAAAATTGGAAGCGTAGAGCGGATGCTCAGGTGTCCGCAGGAGACCGGCGCGGTCTGGCGCTCCTCCGCCTCCCATGCCCATGCCTGCATGGCCCCGTCCGGCGCGTAATCCAGCGCGTCGGCGTGGTTGACCGTCAACTCCAAACCGTAGGCGGTCTGGTACAGAAGCCCGCCCGCGTCGCCGGTTCCGACCGGCACGCCGTCATAGGGCCGAAGCGCCGGGCGGCGATAGACCAGATCGTGTCGCCGCAGATAGCGGCACGGATCGGCCATCGGGCCGTGGTCGTCATAGTGAATGGCCTGATACATATGGATCCTCCCTGCGTCTCAGCCCTTGATGCCGCCGATGTTCGTCCCGCGGAGCAGCTGCTTCTGCCCGATGAGAAACAGCAGAATCGTCGGGATCAGCGCCAGGATCAGCGCCGCGAACAGCGCGCCCCAGTCGGTCGCGTAGCGCTGCTGCTCATAGAGCGTTGCGAGGCCGATAGGCATGGTCTTCTTCGTCTCATCCGTCAGCATGATGAGCGCAACGGGGAATTCGTTCCACGCGCTCATTGCCGTGATCATGCAGACCGTCACAATGCCGGGCTTTGCCATCGGAACGATCACATTGCGCAGAACGCCGAAATTCCCGCAGCCGTCGATCATGGCGGCCTCCTCATAATCCTTTGGAATGGAGCTCATAAAGCCGGAAAGGAGAAAAATTGCAAACGGGAACTGCATCGTCGCGTACAAAACGCCAAGAGCCAGCCGGTTGTTAAGCAGATGCAGATCCTTCATCTGCAGAAACAGCGGGATCATGATATAGGTCGCCTGAATGAAAATCGCCGCCATATACATCCCGAGGATCTGCTTGGAGCCGAAAAAGCGGTACCGTGCCAAACAGTAGGAGCACGGGATCACGCACAGCACGAGCACAACCACGCTGACGCCGACGACAAACAGCGAGTTCCAGATATTGTCCAGCAGATGCGATTTTTCAAATGCGCGCACATAATTATCCCATTCCAGATGGGAGGGCAGCGTAAACGCGTCCGCGAGGAATTCCGTATTGGTTTTGAAGGAGGAATAGAGGTTCCAGAGCAGTGGAAAGAGCATCGTAACGGAGATCGCGATCAGAAGAAGCCGCGTGATCCATTTCCATGCCACCGTTTTTAAAAGGCCCTGTTCGTTGCTTGTCATACATTTACCTCCTCGGAGCCGGAAAGTCTGCGGGAGATCAGGGAAAGCACAATGGAGATCGCAAGGGAGAACACGGAGATCGCCATTGCGTAGCCGAAGTTGCCGTTTACAAAGCCCTGCTCATACATATATTTCAGTAGAACTGTCGACGCGCCGTTCGGCCCGCCGCCGGTCATGACCTGCGAGAGCACAAAGCTCAGCACGAGCGTGCCGGACATGGCCAGAACGAACGTGATGCCGATGATGTTTTTCATCAGGGGAATGGTGATGCTGATGAATTTCCGGGTGCTGGACGCGCCGTCCAGTGTGGCGGCCTCGTAGATCTCCGGCGAAATGCCGTCCATGGCCGCGATGTGCATGATCATATAATAGCCCGTGGCCTGCCATACGAGCGCGACGGCAATGCACCAGAGCGCCGTTCTGGAATCGCCTGCCCACGGCAGAACAAATTGTCCGAGACCGATCTTCTTCATCAGCGAGGTCAGCAGGCCCATCGTCGGGTGGAAGACGAACGACCAGATAATTCCCACGACCGTCATGGAAACCAGATTGGGAAAGTAGAGCACCGTCCGGTAAAGGCCGCGCTCAGGCAGCTTGGACTGGTGGATGACAAACGCAAGGATCAGCGCAAGCGTGATCGTCACGACCGGCACAACGGCCAGCAGCTTGAACGTATTTCCGAGCGCCTGTAAAAACGACTTGTCGCGGAACATATACGTATAGTTTTCCAGTGCGCAGAATTTGGGGTTCAGGCTGAGCGCGGTGGCATTCGTAAACGACAGCAGGCAGGCGCGGATCGTCGGGAGGATCGTAAAAAACAGCGTCAGGATCAGCGCCGGAAGTACGCAGACGCAGATAAAGCCGGCCGGATTCCGCCGCCTGCGCGCGGCCTTCCGCATTTTTTTCGGCATATAATACACCTCTTTCTGAAAAGGGCCCCGCTGAGGCTGAACCCAGACTCAGCGGGGCCGGTGATAACGGAGGATCTTCTTTTATCTGGCTGCGTTGACCTCGGCGATGGCTTCTTCCACACCGGCAGCCCACTGCTCAGGCGTCATGGTGCCGTTCATCACATCGGACAGCGGATTGAAGACCATGTCGCTGACGGAAACCTTCGTGCCCTCGGGCAGCGCGGCAAAGCCGAACACCATGCTCTTGCCATGCTCATAGACCGCGTTCATGTTGTAAACGCCGGAGGTGAGGTACTCCTTGGCCCATTCGGTCGCGGCCTTCAGCGCGTAGATGCCGCCGGACTTTTCCGCAAACAGCTTGACGGAATCCTCTGTGTAGAGGAAGCGGAGGAATTCCTTCGCCAGCTCGGGGTTCTTCGCTGCGGCGGGGATCGAGAACTGCTCCACGCTGGTCATGACGTAGGGCTGGTCGCCCTTGCTCAGAACCGGTGCGTGCCACAGGCCGAACTCAAAGCCGTCGGCGCGGGGCGCGTCCTTCATTTCGTTTTCCATCCAGTTGCCGTTCGGGATAAACAGCGCCTTGTTCATCATCATGTCCGTCTGCGACTGCGTGTGGTTCAGCGCGACGGTGCCTTCCATCAGATAGCCGTCCGTGGAGATCTTCTGGATGTTCTTGAGAACCTCCAGCACCTCGGGCTTGGAGAAGGAGCCTTCCACATAGTTCTGGATATCCTTGAGCGTATCCAGACCGGCGGCGGAGCCGATTGCCGGCCAGAGGACGGATTCAATGTAGCCGGGGTAAATGCCCTGATAAGTGAACAGCGCGATGCCTTCCGCCTTGGCCAGATCGCCCAGCGCGAAGAAGTCGTCCCAGGTTTCCGGCAGCTCCCAGCCCTTTTCGGCAAAGAGCGTCTTGTTGTAGACAAGGCCCATCGGAGAGGAGTTGAACGGGGCGAGATAAATTTTGCCGTCTCCATAGGGCGAGCACTTGGAGGTCTCCAGAATGCCGTCCTGCACAAGCTCCTTCAGCGGCGTGCCGCCGTCCAGACCCGGCTCATCGAAGAAGTCGGTCAGCTCGAGCAGCGCGTTTTCCTTGATGAGCGAAAGCAGAACGCCGGTCTGGTCGTTGTCGTTCATGGAGATAAAGTCGGGATACTCGCCGGAGACGATCTGCGGACGGATGATATCGCCGATGGTCGGGCTGATCTGCATGTTGACCTTTACGCCGGGGTAGGCCGCTTCGAAGCGCGCGACCATCTCGTTCCAGTAATCAGGGCCGTAGCCGCCCTCGAAAATGGCGATGTTCAGTTCCTTATTTTCAAATCTGTCGGCGGGACTTGCCTCTGCCGGGGTTTCCTCGACGGGCGCCTCGTCCGTCTTGGCTTCGGGGGTCGTTTCAGCGGGGGTGGACTGTTCCGGCTGAACCGGAGTCTTGGCCTCCTGCTTTGCGCATCCGGCAAATACGCCGATGAGCAGCAGAGCAGCCAGCAAAATCGCAAGAATCTTTTTCATTGTTACCTCCTGATCTGTTTTCAGGTTCTTGGAACCCCTTGATGGTTTTATTATATCGGCCGAGCTGCGAACCGAACATACAGAAAATTTACAAAAGCCTGAAGGATATTGACTTTTTGCCGAAGATGTGCTTTTTTAGAAGTAGATTGGATGGAGGGGACTGCCATGAAAAAATCCGCGGCCCGACGCTTTTCTGTTGTGCGCACACTGCGTCATGTGCGCATCCGATACCGCCTGCTTGCCTCGTTCCTGCTGCTGTCGCTGGTGCCGGCGCTCTGCGTCGGGCTTTACGCCTCCGGCGTCTACGCGCGGGCCATGTCCGGCAAGCTCCGGCAGTCCGCGGAGCAGTCCGCGTATCTGCTGAATGAGAATTTCATCACGGAGCTGAACAAATTCCGCGGCTATCTGAACACCATTTCCGTCACGGACGCAGTGCAGAACGCGCTGTCCGCGCAGCAGGAGTCGGCGTTCACGCTCGACGCCGAAAGCGTGAACGAGATCGCGGACGCGCTGCGGATGATCCCGTTCCAGTCCACCTATCTCAAGAATATCCGCGTGGTCGACCGCGATCACAACATTCTGTACGACCTCGGCTACGACGATATTTCGCGCGAGCGCTTCGCCGAGGTGCTGCGCGTGATCGACGAAACCGCCGGGTATGATTCCCTGCAATATATCCGGACCTACCGCAACTATGACAAAATCGTGCTGGGCAGAAAAATATACAAATTCGGAAGCGTCGAGCGGCCCATCGGCTACATTCTGGCCTACATCGACGAGAGCTTTGTCAGCGACGCGCTGCTTGCCAACGTTTCGTTCGGCGCAGGCTCCAACGTTATGCTTCTGAATGAAGCCGGTCAGGTCATCTCCTCGCAGGATAAAGCCCTGCTTGGCTCCGGCTATCTGGACAGCGGCACGTTTGCTGAGCTCCGCGCCTCCGCACAGGCCGCTGCCGGTCAGACCGTCTCCGCGCCGATCCTCGCGGGCGGCGTACAGGCGCTTTCGATCTCCGTTTATGACCGTGAGCTGAACAGCTATCTCGTCATTACCATTCCGCAAAGCTATTTTACGGAGGAAACACGGCAGATCAACCGCTCCCTGATTCTGGTCTGCGTCCTGCTGATCGTGCTGAGCCTGCTCTGCACGACGGTCGTATATTCCAGCATCATGCAGCCGATCAACCATATGGTTGCCATGTGCAACATCACGTCGGACGCCGATCTGGATAAATCGATCGACGACCAGAGCAAGGACGAGCTGGGCTTTCTGGCCCGCACCATCGACAATATGATCGCGGAGATGAAGCAGCTGGGCATCCAATACGCCGCGGATCAGCGGCAGAAACGGAAGCTCGAACTGGAAATGCTGCAATATCAGATCAATCCGCATTTCCTGTTCAATACGCTGGGCAGCCTGCGGTTCGTCGCGCAGCTCAACGACGTGCCGGTGCTGGAGGAGGGAATTTCCTCGCTGTCCTCGCTCCTGCGCCATTCGCTGGTCAAAAAGCAGGAGCTGATCCCAATCTCGGCGGAGATCGAAAACCTGAGGAACTATTTCACGCTGCAAAAAATCCGCTACGCCGGAATGTTCGAGGTGGAATACCGGCTCGAGCCGCAGACGCTCGGCTGCGAGATCCCGCGCTTCACGCTCCAGCCGCTGGCGGAGAACGCCATCATCCACGGAACGGCGGACGGCCGGTGCATTACCATTACCGTGGAGAGCCGGTTCAAGGGCACGGATATTGAGCTGCTCCTGCGCGACAACGGCTGTGGCTTTGACATGGGCGGCTCTGCGGAAAAGGCGGCGGAGCGGTTTTCCGGGATCGGCCTTTCCAACGTGGATCAGCGGCTGCATCTGCATTATGGAAAGGGCTACGGCCTGCAGGTCACAAGCAGCCCGAATACGGGAACCTGCTGCCGGATTCTGCTCCCGCAGCGCATCTGGAAGGAGGAATCGAACGGTGTATCAGGTTCTGCTGGTTGACGACGAGCCCATTCTCCAGCTTGGTATCCGGAGAATGCTGGAGGGTGCAGCAGACTATCAGATCTGCGCCTCAGCCCGCAACGGCGAGGAGGCACTGCAGTATTTGCAGGCGCATCCCGTGGATATCGTCATGACTGACCTGAAAATGCCGGTCATGGACGGCATCACGCTCATCAAGGAGCTCAAGCGCCGCCAGCTGCCGGCGCCGGTCATCGTCCTGAGCAATTACTCAGATTTTGAGCTTGTGCGCGAGGCGCTGACGGAGGGAGCGTCCGATTACGTTCTGAAGCTGGATCTGACGGCGCAGACGCTTCTGAAGCATCTGGACAAGCTCGCGGCAAGCCTGAACGCGGTTCGCCGGACACGGGGGGAGCAGCTTCCGCCGCAGGAGCAGGGCGAGTTGCTGCAATCCCGCCTGCGCACATTTTTTCTGGAATTGCAGACCGCGGACGACCATATCCCCGACCTTCCGCCCGGGCTCCGGCCTCCGTTTCTGGTATTCACCGTGTATTTTCAGGATGACGCGATCAAGCCCGGCCGCCTGCGGCGCGTGCTGCCGCACATGGAATCCGTGCTTCGCGCGTCTCTGAGCGATATGCACATCCAGCCTGTGATCCTGCATCACAATGTGCTTTTGTGTCTGGCCTCCACAGCCTGCGGCGCGGAGGGCCTGCAAAATCAGCTCCGCCTGCTTCAGCGGCAGCTTGCCACGTTCTTTTCCGCCGCGCCAGTCATCTGCTTCTGCGCAAACGTCGGCGATCTGCCCTGCGCAAAGGAGGCGTCTTCGCGCTGCGCTGCTGCGCTTGCGCTTCGCTTTCACGGAAGCGACGCGGCTGTGATCCATGCGGACGCAGTCAGCCCTGCGCATTCACTCCAACAGGCCGAAATTGCGGCGCTTCTGAACCGGATTCTCGACGCACTGCACGCGGGAAAAACAGAGGACGCGCTGACAGCTGCGCATACGGAATTTCTGCGGTGGCAGCAGCTGCTTCTGGAGCCCGCCTGTGCAAAACGAACCTGTCTGCGGATTCTGGATTCCATTCGATATTCTGTCGCCTCCGCTGAGGTGCCGGAGCAGTTCCTGAAGGAGCAGCAGGCAGTAGAAGCGGCGGCAGGCATATGGGAGCTGGAGCAGCATTTTTCGGACGCGCTGACCCTCCTCTCCCAATGCAAGGGGCGGCCGTTTGAGGCACACAAACGGGAGGTGCAGGAGGCGCTGCGCTATCTGCACACGAACTATACGGAGAAAATGACGCTGGACTCGCTGGCCGATGCAACGTGTCTGAACCGCAGCTATCTGTGCCGCGTGTTCAAAAAGGACATGGGCGTCAGCATTTTCAGCTATCTGAACGAGCTGCGGATGAAGCGCGCCGCCGAGCTTTTGCTCCAGCGCAGCGACCGGTATATCAAGGAGATCGCAGCAGAGGTCGGCATCGACGACCCATTTTACTTTACACGCCGCTTCAAGGAATATTACGGCGTGTCACCAAAGGAATATATCGAGCAAAATAATCAATAAGCAGCAAAAGCAGCAGAGAGGCCAATCGCTTCTCTGCTGCTTTTATAAAGTCAAAATTGTTCAGCGTTTTGAAAAAATGTTCTATGGAATCTATTTGTTTTTCAAGATAAAATGAGAATGAACAGGCGATTATGATACGTAGAGAATGGAGGTTTTTATGGCAAGAGCACACAAACAAAGAATCCTGATCGCAGTCATTGCTTTATGTTTGGCCGCAATCGTTATTTATGCTATTTTCTCCGGAAGCAATCAGTTTTCTTTAACAGTCGGTGGAAGGAAAATAACAAAAGACGAACTATCATTTTTCTTTGACCAGGAAAAAAACGCAACATATACATATTATTCATCAACATACGGCGTCACAAACTTTGATGGTCCATTCTGGAAAACGGAATTTGATGGAAAAACACCGCTTGAATATGCGCGGGAGCGGGCACTCACAAAATGCTATGAACAGAATTTACAGATGCTGCTTGCCGAAAAGATGCTTTCCCAAGAGAGTTCATTCCAAGCAATTCAGAATGCGTATACAGAATATATTTCCAGCAGAAATTCCGCAAAAGATACAACTGCAATTTACTATGGTCCCTCAGAATTGGAGTTCCGTGATTTTTACAACTATTTTCTCAGCAATCAAAAAATTGCGGTTCTGGCTGCCATGCGAGCAAATGGAACGGTTACGGAAAACGAAGTCTCTTTGTATTACACAAAAATGAGGGGCTTGCTTTACTCGATAGATCCGGCATATGAGTTTATGGTCATATCGTTTGACGAAATCGCAGAAAAAAGCGACCAATCTTCTGAGATAGAAGCGGTTAGGACCGAAGTTCTTAACGGAACCAAAGTCGAAGACTTGGACATCAAGCATGAGGGCATCCGTATTGAAGAATATACCCTGAACGGACACTCTGGTATGGGTATTCAAGCTACCGCCGCCCCATACATTTCATCGATTGAAAAGCTGCATGACGGTGAAATATCGGATGTTCTTTTTAACAGCAGGAACGGTTTTTATCTCATTTATATGAACGCGCGAAAGGAGGGACGCATACTGGAATATGACGAGGTTCACAATCGCATTGAGGCATCACTTTTGGAATATGCATACGAAACAGAACTCGCGAATATTCGTGAGGAAACGCCCATGATTGTCAGCTGACTACATTTGCGAAAATCTTTTTCAGATGGAAATCGAACAAAAAGGGAGGTCATTATGAAACGTACTATCTCGTTTTTTCTATTGGTTTCGCTTATCATATCAACCTTAAGCGGCACTGTAATTGTGTACGCTTCTGGCAGTCAAAATGAACCTGCCGAAAATACGATCGGAACGAACTATTACATTGATGCCGTAACCGGTAGCGATGATAACGCCGGAACTTCGCCAGACGCTGCGTGGAAAACGCTTACAAAAGCAACAAACACTACATTTCAGCCAGGTGACCAGATTCTGTTGAAGTCTGGATGTGTCTGGAACGGACAGCAGTTTTGGCCAAAGGGCTCTGGGACAGCTGAAGCTGTAATTAAAATTGACAAGTATGGCGGCGATGAAAAGCCTATCATTAATGGCATGGGTATAGATTGGGGATATACATATTGCGGAGCATTGCACCTACGAAATCAAGAGTATTGGGAAATACGAAATCTAGAAATAACAAATGATGATGATTTTGACGTTGACATTGACCTGTCACGTGCGCAGGGGGATAATAGCTGGCGCGACCGTGAAAAAACAAGAAACGGCATACTTTTGATCGTTGACGGAGACCAGCTTGCGCCTGACGCCGATGGTATTATGGACCATATCTATATTGAGCACTGCTATATACACGATGTTGACGGGCCAAACGATTGGAATGATGAGTTTACCGGCGGTATAATTTTTAATGTTGTTGGTTCGGCAATCCGCCCATCTACCTCCTTCCGCGACTTGCGTATTACTTATAACACAATAAAAAAGGTGGATTTACTCGCTATTACAGGATTTGTGACAACAACCAGTACTGCATATCAAACCGAGATTGATGAAAATGACCTCTGGATGCGTGATATTTATATTGGGCATAACTATATGGAGGATATCGGGCAGGGCGCAATCGATCTCTGCGATGCAAAAAATGCACTTGTTGAATACAACGTTGTCGACGGTTTTCTGCGGAGATATCCATCTTTCAGACCGACAGTTGCGCTGTACCCCTGGAAATGTGAAAATGCAATATTCCAATACAATGAGGTCTTTAACGGCCCGTCTACAAATGCCGATGGAAGCCCCTATGATATGGACTCTGGTTTAGTGAACGTTGTATATCAATTCAACTATTCACATAATAACCCATGTGGCTGGATGCTCTACATGGGCAAAAATGACAATGATATTATTCGCTATAATATCAGTGATGATGGCGGTGATTTTATCATTAAGTATTTCCTTACTGCATGTACGTCCCCTACTTATTTTTTAAATAACGTTATAATTTATGACGGGGCCAGAACGAAGTTCATGCACCGGGATCCGTTCAAGTCGCAGACATACTTTTACAACAACGTTTTTTACAACAAAAGCACAACGACAACAACAACGTGGCATGATACCGCAAGGTATCAAAGCAACTTGGGTGAGGTAACCTTCAGCAACAACTGTTTCTATGAAGCGAGTGGAATACACTCGCAATACGAGCCAGCCGATCCAAATAAAATTACAAGCAATCCAATGCTGCTTTCTCCCGGTCAGCCTCCGGTCAGAAATGAAGCTGGACTCCTCTCCGGAGCATCCATCTGGGAAGGCTATAAGCTAACAGAAGCTTCGCCGTTGATCGACGCGGGGATTTATGTGCCTGAGATGGGAACGCAGGATTTCTTCGGCAACAGTCTTTACTATGGTAATGCTCCGGATATTGGTGTCCACGAAAAACAGAGAGGCACATTCGTTGCTGTTCCCACAAATTTGGCTCTTGGGCAAACAATCACCGCGAGCAGTGCGCATCCGAGTTTACCAGCAACGAACGCAATTGACGGCATTAACAACGAAAAATCTCGCTGGGCAGCCGCGAATGATACGTTGCCGATCTGGCTCGAGCTTGATTTCGGAGATCCTGTCACTTTCAATAAAATTACGCTTACAGAAAATATTGTATCTCGATGGGCGTCCGCACGTATTGCAAAATTTGAACTACAGATTCCAACCGAGTCCGGTTATACACAGATTTATGAGTATGCAGGAACGATCGGCGATAACTTCGCCTGTTCATTTGTTGAAACAACTGCATCGAATCTTCGCCTTGTGATTACCGAACTGCGGGCGGACACAACACTGCATGGCGGCAGAGCAAAAGAACCCAGCATCCGGGAATGGGGTGTATACCTTGATCCTTTTGTGAATTATGATCTTAATCTGGCATTGGGCTGCCCTGCTACATCTGATAACAGTCATAGTGCATGTCCGGCAAGCGCCATCAATGATGGGAGTAAAGATCAGATTTCTCGCTGGGCCGCAGCAAATTCTACGCTGCCCATATGGGTCGACATTGATTTGGGAACTGTGAAAACCTTTGATACGTTAATTCTAACGGAGAATATTGTCCCCCAATGGGCTTCTGCGCGTATTGCATCATTTGACCTGCAGATATGGGACGGGAATGATTATAGAACCGTATTTACATATGACGGTATTGTTGGAGAAAACCATACATTCTCTTTTGAAGCGATATCTGCACAAAACGTTCGATTGCTTATTACGGGGCTTCGCGCGGACACTACAAAAAACGGAAACCAGGCCACTGATCCGAGCATTCGCGAACTGGAGCTATATTACAGGAATGTTTCCAAACCAATCAATATCGCGTTGTCAAAGCCCGCTACTGCAAGCAACAGTCATCCGGCGTGTCCTGTAAGCGATATTAACGATGGTAATCCCAGTGAATCTTCGCGCTGGGCGGCCTCCGATTCAACTTTACCTGCATGGGTAGAAATTGACTTAGGTACACCGACCCGTGTTAACACGCTTGTTCTTTCGGAGAATATTGTACCAGAATGGGCGACTGCCAGAATATCTGAATTTGCACTGCAAAAATGGAACGGCTCTGCTTTTGAAACAGTATTCACATTTCAGGGAACGATCGGCGACGAACATATTTTTAAATTTGATACCATCGAATCCGAAAAGGTCAGAATTCTCATATCAGCCTTACGCCCAGATACTTCTATAAACAGCGCTGGTCAAACTGATCCGAGTCTAACAGAAATCGAACTCTACTGCTATTGATAAGTGTTTTTTACACCAGAATTTCTTTTCTTATGCCTTCCTGCACTCCCTCTTAAGGGCTAACTGCTAACATAATTCAGTTTTAATCAGCAAAAACGGAACGTAACTCAAATTCATGAGTTACGTTCCGTTTTCCCGTACCGACTGTACCCCCATGACACATTGTGTACCTATGGGGCGAAACAGTTGAAACTTCTGGGTTTTTCGCGTAGATATCTTTTTTGGTTCTACTAGATGGAGCAGGGTACGGGAGTCGAACCCGCCTCCGCGGCTTGGGAAGCCGCTGTACTACCGATGTACGAACCCTGCCTGTTTGATGCGCTGATATCATAGCATCTTTTCTTCAGAAATGCAACCGTTTTCTGGCGAAATCTGAAAACCGGTGTTCCGGTGCAGGGTTCTATGTGTTTTTCGAAAGCTCCGGGCTTAATATCCGGACGGGTTCCGGGTCTGCCAGCGCCAGCTGTCGCGGCACATATCGGCAAGCGTTTTCTTTGCCTCCCAGCCAAGGATCTGCTTTGCCTTGGCGGGGTCTGCGTAGACCGTGGCCAGATCGCCTGCGCGGCGCGGGCCGATGACGTAGGGGACGGGAACATTGTTGACCTCGGAGAAGGTGTGCACCATTTCCAGCACGCTGACGCCGCGGCCGGTGCCGAGGTTGAAGACCTCGCAGCCGGTGTGCGCCTGCGCATAGCGGATCGCGCACAGATGGCCCTCGGCCAGATCGACGACGTGGATATAATCGCGCACGCCGGTACCGTCCGGGGTGTCGTAGTCGTCGCCGAAGACGGTCAGCCTTTCGCGGCGGCCGATGGCGACCTGCGTGATGTAGGGCATCAGATTGTTGGGAATGCCGTTCGGGTTTTCTCCGATCAGGCCGGATTCGTGCGCGCCGATGGGGTTAAAGTAGCGGAGCAGCACGACGGAAAGCGCCGGATCGGCCCTGCAGGCACCCTTCAGGATCTCCTCGATCATGAACTTCGTCCAGCCGTAGGGATTGGAGCAGCCGCCGGTCTGCGCCGTCTCATACAGTGGCGCAGGCTGGTCGCCGTAGACCGTGGCCGAGGACGAGAAGACGAACTGATGGCAGTTATGCTCGCGCATGACCTCCAGAACGGTCAGCGTGGAATCCAGATTGTTGCGGTAATAGAGCAGCGGCTTTTCGACGGATTCGCCGACGGCCTTGAGTCCGGCAAAGTGGATGACGCCGGTGATGTCATAGTCGGAAAAAAGCCTGTCCATCGCGGCCCTGTCGCAGCAGTCTGCCTCGACGAAGGCCGGGCGCTTGCCGGTGATGCGCTCGATGCGGTCAATGACCTTCGGAGAACTGTTGTACAGATTATCAACAATGACGATATCCTGTCCCGCGTTCAGCAGGGAAACGGCGGTGTGGCTGCCGATGAACCCGGCGCCGCCGGTCAAAAGAATGGACATATGAAGCCCTCCTGTATCCGAAATTTCATTGGCAGTATAGCACGCGGCGGAAAAAAGTGCAAGGCAAAAGCGCAGATTCCGTGCAGAAACAGACAATATGATAAATTGTAAGCAAAATATGATAAATGCGCGCGGAGGCCGTCCGCAGCGATTCCGGCGAAAAACGCAAAATGCCCCTTCCAAATGGGGAAAAGTTTTGGTATAATAACTAATACCCCATAAAAGAAGGGATGAGGATATGGCGAAGCTGTACTTTAAATACGGTGCAATGGGCTCGAGCAAAACGGCGACGGCGCTCATTACCAAATATAATTACGAAGAGCGCGGGATGCGCGTCTGGCTCATCAAGCCTGCCGCCGACCGGCGCGACGGAGAATTCACGCTGCGTTCGCGCATCGGCCTGACGGCGCAGTGCGAGGCGATCGGCCCGGAGTGCGACCTGCGCGAACAATACGCCGCGCACGGCAGGGCGGACGTGATCATTGTCGATGAATGTCAGTTCCTGACCGGGCAGCAGATCGATCAGCTGCGGGAGCTTGTCGACCGCGAGAACCTGCCCGTTCTGTGCTTCGGCCTGCGGACGGATTTCCAGACGAAGCTCTTCCCCGGCAGCCGGAGGCTGTTTGAGCTGGCCGACTCCATTACCGAGATCAAAACCATCTGCGACTGCGGCCGCAAGGCGACCACGAACGCCCGCATCAGCCCCGACGGCTATGTCGTCACCGAGGGCGATCAGGTCTTCCTGGGCGGCAACGACAGTTATATCGCCATGTGCCATAAATGCTATCAGGACTATATCAACGAACACAGAAAGGTGGAACTTCTCCATGGAACTGAACGAGATCCTCAGTAAAGTCGATCACACCCTCCTCGCCCAGACGGCGACCTGGGCCGAGATCAAGGCCATCTGCGACGACGGCATGAAGTATCATACCGCGTCCGTCTGCATCCCCGCTTCCTATGTGAAGCAGGCGAAGGACTACGTCGGGGACAAGCTGCCCATCTGCACCGTCATCGGCTTCCCGAACGGCTACGACACGACGAAGGCCAAGTGCCTCGAAGCGCTCGACGCGGTCCAGAACGGCGCGGACGAGGTCGACATGGTCATCAACATCGGCTGGGTCAAGGATCAGCGCTGGGACGATCTGCTCGAAGAGATCAAGGCCGTCAAGCAGCACTGCGAGGGCAAGCTCCTGAAGGTCATCATCGAGACGTGCCTGCTGACGGACGACGAGAAGATCAAGATGTGCGAAATCGTCTCCGATTCCGGCGCGGACTACATCAAGACCTCCACCGGCTTCTCCACCGGCGGCGCGACGTTCCATGACGTGGAGCTGTTCGCGAAGCACATAAAGCCCGGCGTGAAGATCAAGGCCGCCGGCGGCATTTCGTCGCTGGAGGACGCGGAAAAGTTCATCGAGCTCGGCGCGTCCCGCCTCGGCACCAGCCGCGTGGTCAAGATCGTCAAGAAGCTGGAGGCGGAGAAGCAGTAACGCACCCAAAGGCGCTCCCGCGCCAGCTATGTAGGGGCCGATGCCCATCTTCGGCGCTAAGAGCCGCGCAAAGCGCGGTTGCGCCTCGAAACTAGCCTGCGGGCATCGCATCGGCCCGCGCAGTACAGACCGTTTTTACGAGAATCTTCGGCGAATTCGTGATTGCCCAACGGGCCGATGTGGGCATCGGCCCCTACAAGACTTCGGTGAATTCGTACTGCTCTGCAAGTTTTGAACGCAAAGCTAATTTGCCGCAGTTATTCTAACGCAACAATTCACAAGTTTGGCGTACCGTAACAGGCGCCCCTTTTCTCCCCCTTCTTTTCCGGCAAGGCGGAAAAGAAGGGGCCGTCGGAGACATGACCAGCTCGCAAATTTGAAAAAACCCGCATATTGCGATTTCCCCCATCATACACATAGAAAGGAACCAATTTTATGGCAAATTATCCGACTCCGCATATCAATGCCAAGCCCGGCGACTTTGGTAAGACTGTTCTCATGCCCGGCGACCCGCTGCGCTCGAAGTTCATTGCGGAAAACTTTCTGGAAAACGCAGTTCTCGTCAATAATGTCCGCGGCATCCACGGCTATACCGGCACGTACCACGGCGTAAAAATTTCCGTCATGGCCTCCGGCATGGGTATGCCGTCCATCGGCATCTATTCCTGGGAGCTGTATACCGTGTTCGGCGTGGAAAACATCATGCGCATCGGCTCGACCGGCGCGATGCAGGAGAATATCAACCTGCGCGATATCGTCATCGGGCAGGGCGCCTGCACGGATTCGAACTGGGCGGGCCAGTACCATCTGCCCGGCACGTTCGCGCCCATTGCGGATTATCATATGCTCGAGACCTGCGTCGAGACAGCCAAGGAGCTGGGGCTTCCCTATCACGTCGGCAACATCCTGTCCTCCGACCGCTTCTACGGCGACGACGGCGATATGACTGGCGGCTGGATCGGCAATCAGGCGTGGAAGAAGATGGGTGTCATGGCTGTCGAGATGGAGGCTGCGGCCCTCTATATGAACGCGGCCCGCGCGGGCAAGCGTGCGCTTGCCATCTGCACGGTGTCCGACCATCTGCTGCGAAACGAAAACTGCACCGCCGAGGAGCGGCAGAACGGCTTCACGAACATGATGAAGCTGGCGCTTGAGACGGCTGTGAAACTGGAGAAATAAGCAATGAAACGAGTATTTCTGATCGTTCTTGACTCCTGCGGCGTGGGCTATGAGCCCGACGCGGCGGAGTTCGGCGACGTCGGAGCCAATACGCTGCACACGTGCAGCCAGTCTCCGAAGTTCGCCATGCCGAACCTCATTTCCATGGGCCTCGGCAATCTGGACGGCGTGGACTATCTGCCGAAGACAGACCGTCCGCAGGCCGCGCTTGCGAGGCTGCAGGAGCTTTCGCGCGGCAAGGATACGACCATCGGCCATTGGGAGATCGCGGGCCTCGTCTCGCCGCAGCCGCTGCCGACGTTCCCGCACGGCTTCCCCGAAGAGGTCCTGAAGCCGTTTTCCGAGCAGACGGGCCGGGGCGTGCTGTGCAACCTGCCGTATTCCGGCACCGAGGTCATCAAGGACTATGGCCGCGAGCACGTGCAGACCGGTGATCTGATCGTCTACACGTCGGCGGATTCCGTGTTCCAGATCGCAGCGCATGAATCTGTCGTCCCGCCTGAGCAGCTTTATGCATACTGCCGCATCGCGCGAAAGCTTCTTGTCGGCAAATACGGCGTGGGCCGCGTCATCGCCCGCCCGTTCGAGGGCGAATGGCCGTACACGCGCACGTCCCGCCGCCACGATTTCTCGCTTGAGCCGCCCGCAAAGACCATGCTCGACGCGATTGTCGAGGCCGGACAGGATATGATCGCAGTCGGCAAGATCCACGATATTTTCGCCGGACGCGGCATGACGGAGTTCACCTACACCTCCGGCAATACTGACGGCCTTGCAAAGACGCTCGAAATCGCGGACCGGGACTTTACCGGCCTGTGCTTCGTGAATCTCGTTGATTTCGATATGCTCTACGGCCACCGCAGGAACCCGGACGGCTACGCACAGGCGCTGCATGAATTTGACACCTGGCTGCCGGAGCTGCTTGCAAAGCTCGGAGACGACGACTGCGTCATCATCACCGCCGACCACGGCTGCGACCCCGGCTATCTCAAGCATACCGACCACACGCGCGAGTATATCCCCATGATCGCGCTCGGCAAAAAAGTAAAGCCCGTCAATCTCGGCACGCGCGCAGGCTTCTGCGACATTGCCGCGACCGTGACGGAGCTGCTTGGCGTCCCGTACCAGACGCCGGGGAGGAGCTTTGCTGCGGAGCTGGTTTAAGAGGAAGGAAGGGAGAACGCCCATGACACCGGAAGAGCTTGTCCGTCAGGCGCTTGCCGCGATGAAATTCGCCTATGTGCCGTACTCCGGCTTTACGGTCGGCGCGGCGCTGCTGACAAAGAGCGGGAAGGTCTATCTCGGCTGCAACATTGAAAACGCGGCCTACGGCCCCAGCAACTGCGCTGAGCGCACCGCATTTTTCAAGGCCGTCTCCGAGGGCGAGCGGGAGTTTTCCGCCATCGCCGTCGTCGGCGGAAAAGACGGCGACGCCGCCGATATTTTCCCGCCCTGCGGCGTCTGCCGTCAGGTCATGCAGGAATTCTGCGCGCCCAGCTTCATGATCTACATGGGCCGCAGCGACGGCACCTATGTCGCCGAATCCCTTGGCGCGATGCTGCCGTACGGCTTCACCGCAGACAAGTATATGAAGTAGCTTCCGAAGCTGAAACCAGCGGGAGCACGCACAGAACTCTGTGTGTGCTCCCGCTGAATTTTGAGCCGCGCTTGCAATGGAATGCCGCGCTGCAGATCTGTATACGCTCTTTGGCGCGCCGGGTACGTGCTGCTGCGCCGGAATGGAACAGAAGTATAGAATTTTCCGGAAGAAAAAATGAAAAATTGCGGTATTTTCTAAAAACCGCTTGACAAATCACGCCTCCTGTGCTACTGTGTTAATCACTTAATACAGCAGTACAGGAGGTGACTTCATGTCCTGGCAATTTCAGGCCGATCAACCCATCTACACGCAGCTCGTTGCGCGCCTTCAGCAGCAGATTGTCTCCGGCGGCTATCCGCCCGGCTGCAAGCTCCCATCGGTGCGTGACCTTGCGTCCGACGCCGGTGTCAATCCGAATACCGTGCAGCGCGCCTTTGCAGATCTTGAACGCGCGGGACTGATCTACACGCAGCGCACCGCCGGCAAGTTCGTCACCGAGGATGCAGCCGCCGTCGCCGCTGCGCGCCGCTCGCTCGCCGAGGCGCAGACCCGGCAGTATCTCGCGGCCATGCGCGCGCTTGGCTGCGGAAAGCAGGAAATTCACAATCTATTCGATCAAATGGAGGAACAGGAACATGCCGATCTTTGAATGCCGCGCGCTGGAAAAGCGCTATGGCGCGGCCATGGCGCTCGACCATATCGATCTCGCGCTCGAACCCGGCCGTATCGTTGGCCTGCTTGGGCCAAACGGCAGCGGAAAATCCACCCTGATCAAGCTTGCCATGGGGCTGCTGCAGCCCACCAGCGGAGAAGTGCTGATCGGCGGCCAAGCACCGTCACCGCAGACCAACGCCGTCGTGTCCTATCTGCCGGACCGCATCACGCTCAGCCCCTGGATGAAGACGCGCCAGCTGCTTGATTTCTATGGCGACTTCTTTGCCGATTTTGACCGCGCAGCCGCCGAACAGATGCTCTCGCAGCTCGGTCTGGATCTCAACCAGTCCGCCCGTCAGATGTCCAAGGGCATGAAGGAAAAGGTCCAGCTCGTGCTCACCATGAGCCGCAGAGCGAAGCTCTATCTGCTCGACGAGCCGATCGGCGGCGTCGATCCCGCCACGCGCGATTATATCCTGCATACCATTATTTCAAACTATAACCCCGAGGCTGCCGTCATCATCAGCACACACCTGATCGCCGATGTCGAGCCGGTGCTTGATGATGTCATTTTCCTCGATCATGGACACGTCGCGCTGCACGAGAGCTGCGAGGAGATCCGCGAGACGCGCGGCCAGTCGGTCGACGCCCTGTTCCGGGAGGTATTCAAATGCTGGGAAAACTGATCAAACACGAGTTCCGCGCCACAGGCCGTCTGATGGCGCCGCTGTTCGGTGCGCTCTTGCTGCTGGCTGTCTTTTCCCGCGTCGCAAATCAGATCCTGCAGCAGGTGCCGAATCCCACGCGCGTCCTCTATATTGTCAGCGTCCTGCTCGCCATTGTCTATGTGCTGGCGGGTCTTGGCGTGATGGTCTTCTCCACCGTTCTGATGATCAAGCGCTTCCACCAGAACTTCCTTACCGACGAGGGCTATCTCATGTTCACGCTTCCCGTCGGTGTCCACAGCCTGCTCTGGTCGAAGCTGATCACCGCCGCGCTCTTTTTCCTGTTCACGTTTGCGGCGGAGCTGCTGGCCCTCGCCATCGTGATCTGGCAGGGCGGCGTGTCAACAGAGCTATATAACAACTTTATATCCGGACTGCGCGAGCTGGGCAGCTATTACACCGGTAACGGCATCGCCATTGCGCTGGAGACCTTTGCGATGCTGTTCGTCAGCCTGCTTGTCACCTGCCTGCTGTTCTACGCGCCCATGTCCATCGGCTACAGCTTTGCCAACCATAAGGGGCTTCTTTCCGTCGTGTTCTATTTTGTCATTCAGGCCGTGCTGCAGATCTTCGGCGTCTGCACGCTTGCAGGTCTTGCAGATGACAGCTCCCTCCTGAACCACCTGCTGCAAAATGTCTTTTCAGGCGGCCGCATGGTCATCGTCAATGGGGTCGTCAGTGAGGCTCCGCACGCCGTCGCCCAGTTTGTCCACGGTACCATGCTCCTGTCCCTGCTCGCAGATCTTGTCCTCGGCGCGATCCTCTATTTTCTCACCTACTTCATGCTCCGCAAACGCCGGAACCTCCAGTAGGCGGCATAACTGGCCTGCGGCCATCTGGCTGCAGGCCGTTTTTTGCGTTCCGGAAAAAAAATTGAAAATTATCCTTGCATTCTGACACATTCTGTGCTACTATATTCGAGCGTTTGAACCAAGGGAAGGGCAGTCTGCCTTTTTACAGAAATCTGATGAGAGAGGTGAAACTCATGAAGGAAGGTATCCATCCCAAGTACGAACAGACTACTATCAGATGCGCGTGTGGTGCAGTTATTGAGACTGGTTCTACCAAAAAGGACATCAAGGTTGAAATTTGCTCCAAGTGTCACCCGTTCTACACCGGCAAGCAGAAGCTTGTTGACACCGGTGGACGTGTCGACCGTTTCAACAAGAAATACGGCCTGAAGTAAGAAGACAGTCCGCACCGCGTATCGGTGCGGGCTTTTTTCATGCTTGTCGCAATTTGTAAGAAACTGACGGAAATGGATTTATGGAAGAACTGAACCGAAAAACGATCGACCGGGCCGTGCTCGTGGGCCTCAACGCGGACTGCTTCACAAAGGAAGAGACTGCGACCGAGACGACGCTGGACGAGCTGGAGGCCCTTCTCAATACCGCAGGCGGCGAATGCGCCGGAAAGGTCCTGCAGAACAAGCACACCCCCGACCCCCGCTCGTTCATCGGCGAGGGCAAGGCCGAGGAGGTCCGCCAGCTCGTGCTGGAAACGGGCGCGAACATGGTCATTTTCGACAATGACCTGACCCCCTCGCAGACGCGGACGCTGGAAGATATTTTAAAAACGACCGTGCTCGACCGCAGTGCGCTCATTCTTGATATCTTCGCCCAGCGCGCCAAAACGCGTGAAGGCAAGCTGCAGGTCGAGCTGGCACAGTATCAGTATTACCTGCCCCGGCTCACGGTCTGGAACGAGGAAATGGGCCGTCTCGGCGGCGGCATCGGCACGAGAGGCCCCGGCGAAACGCAGCTGGAAACCGATAAGCGCTATATCCGTTCGCGCATCCAGAAGCTGCGCGAAAATCTCGAGCTCGTGCGCAAGACCCGCGCCGAGCAGCGCCGCAGGCGGCAGAAAAACGTGCTGCCCGTCGTGGCGCTCGTCGGCTATACGAACGCAGGCAAATCAACGCTTCTGAACGCGCTCACAGGCGCGGACATCCCGGCAAACAACCGACTGTTCGACACGCTTGACACCACGACGCGGCAGCTGACCGTCTCCGATACGTGTCAGGCGCTGCTGTCGGACACGGTCGGCTTTATCGCGAAGCTGCCGCACCATCTGGTCGAGGCATTCCGCGCCACGCTTGAGGAGCTGGAATATGCGGATCTGCTCGTCCACGTCATCGACAGCGCCGACCCCGAGCGTGAGGATCATATCGCGGTCGTGAACCGCCTGATTGCAGAACTTGCAAAGCCCGGCACGCCCGTTCTGGAATGCTATAACAAGTGTGATCTTGTCCCGGACGACGAAATTCCGCGCGGGAGCGACAAGGTCGCGATCTCGGCGGCGAGCGGCTATGGGCTGGACGCGCTCAGGGAGGCCATCGAGACGCAGCTCGGACGCGGAAAGCACCGCGTAAAGCTGCTCCTTCCGTATCAGCAGGGCGGCATGGTCGCCGCGCTCCACGATACGGCGCAGGTGCTCTCCAGCGAGTATGCAGACAACGGAATTCAGATCGACGCGGTTCTGGATGAAACCTTATTCGGCAGACTGCGTCAGTATGTAATAGAGGAAGTATAATGGAACAATTCCTGGTCCCCGCCGGGGAAGGCACATCGGAATATATGGAAAAGAAGTCGCGGTTTCTGGGCCTGATCACCCCCGTCACGACGGAGGCCGAAGCCAGAGCCCGGCTGGAAGCCGTCAAAAAGCAGGAATATGACGCGCGGCACAACTGCTGGGCCTACATCCTGCACTCCGGTCAGAAGCGTTACAGCGACGACGGCGAGCCGCAGGGCACGGCCGGTCAGCCGATTCTGAACGTGCTCGAACGCGAGGGCGTACAGGACGTGCTGTGCATCGTGACGCGGTATTTCGGCGGGATTCTTCTGGGTGCGGGCGGCCTTTGCCGCGCGTACACGAAGGCCGCGAAGGACGCGCTGGACGACGCGGGCATCTCCGAACTGCGCCCGTGGAGCGTACTGCGGCTCGACTGCCCCTATGCGCTCTTTGAGCGCGTGAAGCTGGAGCTGGAAAAGCGCGGCGGGCTTCTCCGGGACACGGACTATGGCGCCGAGATCGCCATGACTGTCCTTCTGCCTGAGCCGGAAGAAGCTGCATTTGCCGCTGCTCTGCGGGAACTTTCTGCCGGAAGCCTCTGCCCGGAACGGACGGGAACGGAGCTGCGCGGGCTCAAGGTCCGATAGGCTTTAAAGAAAATTCACGCAAATTCCACAGGGAATTCAAAAATAACAGGTATTCTGACAAGGTAAGGTGGGGTTTTATGAACGTGCGCGAACGGATGGAGCAGGAGGAATACGAGTTTTTGTCCCCGCAGGCGCAGAAGGCCGCCGAAACAAAAGGCCGGCCGGAGCCGGAGGACGACAACGACGTGCGCACCTGCTACCAGCGCGACGCCGACCGCATTCTCCACAGCAAATCCTTCCGCCGTCTGATGCACAAGACGCAGGTGTTTTTATCGCCGGAGGGCGACCATTACCGCACCCGCATGACCCACACGCTGGAGGTCGCGCGCATCGCGCGGACAATCTGCCGCGGACTGCGGCTCAATCAGGATCTGGCGGAGGCCGCAGCCTACGGCCACGATCTGGGCCACACGCCGTTCGGCCACGCGGGAGAAAAGGCGCTGTCCAGTATGCTGGACAAGCCCTTCCGCCACAACGAGCAGTCGCTGCGCGTGGTGGACAAGCTCGAACGCGACGGCGCGGGACTGAACCTGACCTATGAGGTGCGCATGGGCATTCTCGGCCACACGGGAGACTTTATCCCCGAGACGCTCGAGGGCCAGATCGTGCGCACGTCCGACCGCATTGCGTACATTAACCATGATATCGACGACGCCATGCGCGCCGGGATCCTGACCGAGGCCGATATCCCGGCGCAGATCGCGGAAATTCTCGGCCACTCGCATTCACAGCGGATCAACACGCTGGTCGAGAACATGATCGAAAACACGATGCTGACCGGCGCGCTCGGTATGCAGCCGGACGTGGCGCAGGCCATGGATCAGCTGCGCACGTTCATGTTCGCCCGCGTCTATACGAATCCCGTCGCCAAGGGTGAGGAATCGAAGGCGAAGGATATGCTGTGCAGGCTGTTTGAGTATTACATGAAAAACCCCGAAAGGCTGCCGCCGGATTTTCTCCCGCAGCTGGACTTTGACGGCATGGAGCGCATCGTCTGCGACTACATTGCCGGCATGACCGACCGCTACGCGGTCTATAAGTATTCGGAGCTGTTTATCCCCGCGACGTGGCAGGTGCGCTGAGTCGCTGCTGCGCGCGATTTTTGCAGGGGCAGATGCCCACACATTCTGAAAGGAGGTCGATCCCGTGGCGTTTCCGCAGCCGTTTCTGGACGCGCTCACCGAGCGCAATCCCATCGACGAAGTCGTGGGGCAGTATGTCAGCCTGACGCGCCGTGGCTCGAACCTCTTTGGGCTCTGCCCGTTCCACTCGGAAAAGACCGCGTCGTTCTCCGTCTCGCCGGACAAGGGGATTTATTACTGCTTCGGCTGCCACGCGGGCGGCGGCGTGATCAACTTCATCATGCAGATCGAGGGGCTGGACTATCCCGACGCGGTACGGTTTCTTGCAAAGCGCGCGGGGCTGGAGGTCCCGGAGGACGAAAATTACCACTCGCAGTACCAGAAGCAGGAGCGCCTCTGGGCGCTGTGCAAGGACGCGGCGCGGTTCTTCCGCCAGCAGCTGTTCTCCCCCGCCGGAACCGAGGCGCAGGCGTACATACAAAAGCGCGCGCTCAGCATGGAGACGGTCAAGCGCTTCGGGCTTGGCTTCAGCCCGAACGCGTGGGCGGAGCTTACGGACGCGATGAAGGAAAAGGGCTATAAGCTCGACGAGCTGGTCGACGCGGGGCTTTCCCTGCGGGGCAAAAACGGCGGCGTGTACGACCGGTTCCGCAACCGGCTCATGTTCCCCATCATCGACATCCGGAACAATATCATCGGCTTCGGGGGCCGCGTGATGGACGATTCCACACCGAAATACCTGAACTCGCCCGAAACGATCATTTTCAATAAACGCAAGAATCTGTTCGCACTCAATATTGCCCGCAAGAGCAAGCAGGGGCGCATCATTCTGACCGAGGGCTATATGGACGCCATCGCGCTGCACCAGTACGGGTTCGACTGCGCCGTCGCCTCGCTCGGCACGTCTCTGACGGAGGAGCACGCGAATATTCTCGCAAAATACACCAATCAGGTCATTTTGACCTACGACGGCGACGAGGCCGGGCAGAACGCCACACGCCGCGCCATCCCCATGCTCGAAAAGACCGGCATTCAGGTGCGCGTCCTGCGGATGCAGGGCGCGAAGGACCCGGATGAGTTTTTGAAAAAATACGGCGCGCAGCGCTTTGAGGTGCTGCTGGACGCCTGCCAGAATCAGGCGGAGTACCGGCTGGACAGCCTCAAGCGCAAATACGACCTGACGCTCGACGATCAGCGCGTGGAATTTTTGAATCAGGCCGCCGCGCTCATCGCCACATTCCCGAACGCGGTACAGCGCGAGGTCTACGGACGGCGCGCGGCAGAGGCCGCCGGCATCACGCCGGAGGCCATGCAGCTGGAAATCAAAAAGGCCTACCGCAAGGCCCGCGCCATCGAGCAGAAAAAGCAGGAGGCGCAGGAGCTGGACATCGTGCGCCAGCGTGCGCCGAAGACCCGCGCCATCCGCTATGACAATCTCCGTTCCGCGACCGCCGAGGAGGGCCTGATCTGCACGCTCCTGCGTGAGCCGGAGCTGATCGCGAACGTGAAGCTCCCGGCGGAGGCGTTTTCGGTCGACCTGTTCGGCCGGGTGCTGGCCGACCTGCGCCAGCGCGTACAGTCCGGGCGGCCCGTTTCGCTTGCCGCGCTGGGGCCGGATCTCACGCCGGAGGAAATGGCGCACCTGTCCTATGTGATGAGCCGGGACACCGCTCCCGTTTCTGATGAAGCGTTCGCGGATTATCTGCGCGTGATCCAGGAAGAATATGAGGGTCGGAGCCTGACGCGCTCGGAGGAAAATCTGCGGCTGCTGGCCGAACAGATGAAATCAACAAAACAGTATGGAGGGTAAGCAATGGGAAAAGAATTGGAACTTCTGCAGAAGATGGATCTCACGGCAGAAAACCGCCAAAAGCTCGAAGCGCTGATTACCGAGGCGAAAAAGACCGGAAAGGTTTCCTCCAAGCATCTGGTTGAAACGCTCGACGACGTGGACGCCACGCAGGACCAGACCGAGCGCTTCTATGACATTCTTGAGCAGGCCGGCATCGAGATCGACGTCTCCGACGTGCTGGACCTCATCGGCACAGCTGATATGGACAACCCCACGCTCAGTGAAATGCAGGCCATCGAGGACGAGGGCCTGCCCGCGGATCTGGACGAGCCAGAGGCGCTGCCCGAGGACGTGGAAAACGCCAAGCTGGACGACCCTGTGCGGATGTACCTCAAGGAGATCGGCCGCATCAAGCTCCTGACGCCTGAGGAGGAGCAGGAGATCGCGAAAAAAATGGCCGAGGGCGACGAGGACGCACGCAAGCGTATGTCTGAGGCCAATCTGCGTCTCGTCGTGTCGATCGCAAAGCGCTACGTGGGCCGGGGGATGCAGCTGCTCGATCTCATCCAGGAGGGCAATCTGGGCCTGATGAAGGCTGTTGAAAAATTCGACTATACAAAGGGCTATAAATTCTCCACCTATGCGACCTGGTGGATCCGGCAGTCCATCACCCGCGCCATCGCCGACCAGGCGCGTACGATCCGCATTCCGGTGCACATGGTCGAGACGATCAACCGTGTGCTGCGCACGTCGCACTCCATGGTGCAGAAGCTGGGCCGTGAGCCGACGACGAAGGAGATCGCGGACGAGCTGCACATTGAGGAGAGCAAGGTCGAAGAAGTCCTGAAAATTGCGCAGGAGCCGGTTTCCCTCGAAACGCCGATCGGTGAGGAGGAGGACAGCCATCTGGGCGACTTCATTCAGGACGACGAGGCCTCGCAGCCGTCGGAGGAAGCGTCCTACACGCTGCTGCGCGAGCAGCTTGAGGAGGTTCTGTCCACGCTGACCCCGCGCGAGGAGCAGGTGCTGCGGATGCGCTTCGGTCTGACCGACGGCAAGCCGCACACGCTCGAGGAGGTCGGCAAGGAGTTCGACGTCACGCGCGAACGCATCCGCCAGATCGAATCCAAGGCCCTGCGCAAGCTGCGCCATCCGTCCAGAAGCAAGAAGCTGCGCGACTTTTTGAACTAAGAAGGCAGGACCTGCCATGAAAGAATTTTGAAAACACAGAATATTTACACTTTTATGCTTGACAACCGGGAAAATATTCGTATCATAGTCTTATGCAATTTGAAACCGTAACAACGGAGGAATTCAAGATGTTTGAGAAGATTCAGGCGTATCTTGCCTCGCAGCTCGATATTCCGGCAGACGAGATCACCCGCGACACCACGTTCGAAAGCCTCGGCGTCGATTCGCTGGATACCGTCGAGATGGTCATGGATCTGGAAGAGCAGCTCGGCGTCGATCTGGAGCTGGAGGAAAAGATCGCGACCGTCGGCGAGCTGGTCGATTTTGTCGAGAGCAAGCTTGACTGAACGCAAAACGGCGAGACGTATGGCAAGGCTGCACTACTTGGGGAGATAGCGGTGCCCTGTTACCCGCAATCCGCTACAGCGGGGAGGAATTCCCGACCGAGGGTGTATGCTGTGTCGTCTGACCCGGATAAGCGGTGTTGAAGATCTGGTCTTGCGCAATAGGGCTCTGTGAACCGTGTCAGGTGGGGAACCAAGCAGCACTAAGCAGTCTACCCTGTGTGCCGCAAGGTTGCCGTTTCGGAGCTGGCTGTCCGGGTAACGGGTGTAGCATCCATTCGGAGAAGGGTGTGCAGTCCTGCCATGCGTCTTACCGTAAAAAACTCCGGGCTTGAAAGGCCCGGAGTTTTTCATGCCCTGCCGCAGAGAGCTGCGGCAGGGCGTTTGTATTTTATTTCGCGCTGATGACCAGCTCGCCGTTCTGCTCGTCGCAGACAAGCGTCTGACCGGGGAGCACGTCGCCGCGCAGGATGCGCTGCGCAAGAAGTGTTTCGACCGTGTGCTGCAGGTAGCGGCGCAGCGGTCTTGCGCCGAACTGCGGGTCATAGGCCGCGTCGATAACAAAGCTCTTTGCCGCCGGGGTCAGCTCGCACTTGAGCTGCTTGTCGGCAAGGCGCTTATTAAGCGCCGCGATCTGCAGATCGATGATGCCGGTGATATTCTCCTTCGACAGCGGCTTATAGAACACAATCTCGTCCAGCCGGTTCAGGAATTCCGGGCGGAAGCTGCGGCGCAGGAGCGCCTGCACCTCGTTTTTCGCATCCTCAGAGATCTCGCCCTCCGGTGTGATGCCGTCCAGAATGGCCTGCGAACCGAGATTCGAGGTCAGGATGATGATGGTGTTCTTGAAGTCCACGGTTCTGCCCTGCGAGTCGGTGATGCGGCCGTCGTCGAGCACCTGCAGCAGAATGTTGAACACGTCCGGGTGCGCTTTTTCGATCTCGTCAAACAGAATGACGGAATACGGTCTGCGGCGCACGGCCTCGGTCAGCTGGCCGCCCTCCTCGTAGCCCACATATCCGGGAGGCGCACCGATCAGACGCGACACGGAGAATTTCTCCATATACTCCGACATATCGATGCGCACCAGATTCTTTTCATCGTCAAACAGCGCCTCTGCCAGCGTCTTGGCAAGCTCTGTCTTGCCGACGCCCGTGGGGCCAAGGAACAGGAACGAGCCGAGCGGCCGGTTCGGGTCCTGAATGCCTGCTCTGCTTCTCTGGATAGCCTCAGAGACGACGCGCACAGCCTCATCCTGCCCGACGACGCGCTTGTGCAGCGTATCTTCGAGATGCAGCAGCTTGTCGCGTTCGCCCTCCATCAGTCTTGCGGTCGGGATACCCGTCCAGCGCTCGATGATCTTGGCAATTTCCTCCTCCGTGACCTTGTTGCGGAGCAAACTCGTCTCCTTGCTGCTTTGCGCCAGTTTTTCCTCCTGCTCCAGCTGCTTTTTCGCTTCGGGCAGATCGCCGTACTTCAGCTTCGCGGCCTTTTCGAGATCGTAACTCTGTTCGGCAGATTCAATATCGCGGTTGATCTGCTCGATGCGTTCGCGCAGCTGCTGCACGCGGCCGATGGCGTTCTTCTCGTTTTCCCATTTGGCTTTCATGGAGTTGAACGTTTCGCGCTGTTCGGCCAGTTCCTTTTGCAGTTCCGTCAGACGCGCCTTGGAAAGTTCATCGTCCTCGTTTTTGAGCGCTGCTTCCTCGATCTGCATCTGGATGATCTTGCGGTTAATCACGTCAAGCTCGGTTGGCATGGAGTCCATCTCCGTGCGGATCATGGCACACGCTTCGTCGATCAGGTCAATGGCCTTGTCCGGCAGGAAGCGGTCGGTGATATAGCGGTTGGAAAGCGTTGCGGCGGCAATAATCGCGTTGTCCGTGATCTTCACGCCGTGAAACACCTCATACCGGGATTCCAGACCACGCAGGATGGCGATGGTATCCTCCACCGTCGGCTCCTGCACCAGAACGGTCTGGAACCGGCGCTCAAGCGCGGGGTCCTTTTCGATATACTGGCGGTATTCGTCCAGCGTCGTCGCGCCGATGCAGTGCAGCTCGCCGCGCGCGAGCATCGGCTTTAACAGATTGCCTGCGTCCATCGAGCCTTCGGTCTTGCCCGCACCGACAATGGTATGCAGTTCATCGATAAACAGGATGATACGCCCTTCGGACTTTTTGACCTCGGCCAGCACGGCCTTCAGACGCTCTTCAAATTCACCGCGGTACTTCGCGCCTGCAATCAATGCGCCCATATCGAGCGAGAAGATCGTTTTGTCCTGCAAAGACTTGGGCACCTCGTTCGCGACGATCCGCTGCGCAAGGCCCTCGACGATGGCCGTCTTGCCGACGCCCGGTTCGCCGATGAGAACGGGGTTGTTCTTCGTCTTGCGGGACAGGATGCGGATGACATTCCGGATCTCGTCGTCGCGGCCAATGACCGGGTCCATCTTCTGCTCCCGTGCACGCTTGACCAGATCCGTGCCGTATTTGGCAAGCGCCTCATACGTATCCTCCGGCGTGTCGGACGTCACGCGCTGGCTGCCGCGCACCGACTGCAGCGCCTGCAGGCAGGCCTCCTTCGTGATCTGGTACGGACGGAACAGGCCTTTCAGCACCGCGTCCGCGTTTTCGATCAGGGACAAAAACAGATGCTCGACGGAGACATATTCGTCTTTCATCTGCTTTGCAATGTCCTCCGCGCTGTTCAGCGCCGTGTCGACGGCGCGCGCAACATAATATTTATCCGCCTCGCGGCCCGAGCCGGTCACGCGCGGCAGCTTCGCCAGCTCCGCGTCCACCGCAGCCTCAAAGCTTTCAAGCGTCACGCCCATCTTTTTCAGCAGCTGCGGCACAAGGCCGTTTTCCTGCTTCAAAAGCGCGGCCAGCAGATGGATCTGCTCGATCTGCTGGTTCTGGTTTTCAATGGTCAGCTTCTGGGCGGCCTGAATGGCCTCCAGAGATTTCTGCGTATAGTTCTGTGCGTTCATAGTTCACACCTCTTCTTCCAGTGTTAGCACTCTATATTCATGAGTGCTAATTCATTTTGGCTTCATCATAGTCCTGTACCCGGAATTTGTCAAGGGGGAGCAGGGCTGAAAATTGTGATATTTTTGTAAACATTTGATCGAAAAAAGAAGTTTCGAATTTAATAGTTATTTAAAAACTTGCCTCTAAGTTTTTTAATAAACCCTTGCTATGATAATCCTGCAAGAAGCGATAAACACTTTTTCATTTTCCCCTCATATTGATAAAGAATCCCCCGCAGACAAGCCGGTCACTTGTTTGCGGGATTTCTTTCGCCAAAACAGGACCCGCGCAGCCTCAAGGTTGAAGCCGCGCGGGTTCTGCTTGTCCACGTGGAAGAACCCGGCGGACACGAGCGAGCTCATGTGGTGGGAGATCGTGGCGGGAGACAGGCCGATGCCGTTGAAAAAAGCGGCGCTGGGGCAGACGACCATCTGGTCGAGTGCAAGATGCTGCATCCCGAACTGCTGCATGAAGTCTGTGGGTTCCCCGGCCAGCGCCGCCTGCGTCTGCGCGGCGGCAGCGTCGAATTCAGCCTGAAGCGCCGCCTCGTGGGCCTGAATGACGGGGGTGCAGAGGGCAAGCAGCTGCTGGTATCGCTCGAAATAGACCTCCGGCGGAAGCTCCGAGCCGCGGTTGAGCGTGAGCGCGATCAGATGCCGCAGCGTCTCCGGTTGGGAAAGCACCTCGGTCTGCTGCTCGGCGATCAGAGAAAGACTCTGCCGTGCCCGGCACCAACAGCACCGGCGCGGAGTTCTCTCCGCGCGAACAGGGCGCTGGCCTTGTGAACGTAAAGAATGTCGTTACCACCAAGGCATCACCAGCCCCGACGGCAAGAAGGTCTGGGCCATCGGCACGGATTACCTGCGCAAGGCATTCTTCCTCAGCACCTACGGCATCTACCGCACGCAGATCATCAGCGACGGCTGGACCGGCCTCGCATGGAACGAGGAGACCGAAGCCTATGACGGCGACTATCACGCTTCATTGTCTGCGTCAATAGCAAAGCGAAAGGCTTTTTACGGGAATTTATACGGTTGTAATATTTATAGAACTGATTCTTGGTAATGCCTTGACGAAATTCGTTCTCAGCAATACAATGAAAGAGAAATCCAAAACGAGGTATGAGAACCATTATCCCCTGAACGACTGAAAGACCTTACTCGACGACTTTGGTCAGAAAACGATAGCTGCCATTCTACGCATGGAAATTTCTCGCTGTCGAAAGCAGGAAAAAGCGTGTCCGTTTCTGTAAAAGTGAGAGATTTGCTGGACGAAGTGCTTACGGCGAATGTAACGGAGGTCAAATAAAGGAAAAAAAGAGAGTCAGTCAAAGCAAAGAACAATTTGACCTTGTAATACATAGCGACCAGGAGGCGCATATTGAATTCTGGTATGCACGGGATCTCATGCCGCTTCTCGGCTATGAACGATGGGAGAACTTTGATAAGGCAATCGGGCGTGCTATTGAATCTTGCAAAACCAGCGGAATAGAAGTATCGGATCATTTTCGTGAGGTCACGAAAATGATGACCGCCGGTAAAGGTGCGCAGCGAGCAGTCAAGGATTACGTGCTTACTCGTTTTGTTTTGCAGCAAATATTTGTGTAATTATCTTGGCAGCGATATAGATATAGAAAGGGGTTATCGTGATTAAGCGGCAGAAAGTAGCGCTTGCAGAAGAACTGTCATCAGACATGTCGTCGCACCTGTTTCGTGCAACCAACCAGATTCAAATCCATGAGTCCATGATTCGCTTTTTTTCCACAGCGAAAAAAGGGCAGAAGATTCCATCTGAGTTGAAGCTGGCGGAGCACTATCACGTCAGCAGAGCGACAATCAGAGAGGTTCTTCAAAAGCTGGAATTTGAAGGCTATTTAATTCGAAAAAAAGGAAGCGGGACCTATCTTTTGAATCCTCCGGTCAATGAAAAAGAAAACCTCCTGTATTTTTTTGACATTCAGTCAATGATCAGGGCGAAAGGCTTTCTTCCATCCTGCGATCCCGTAACGATCATCCGTCAACCCGCCGGCGGTTATTATGCCCCAATCTTGGAGATCTCGGAACAGGAGGAGATTATCCTGCGGTATCTGCTGTTCCGGGCAGACGGGCACTTTACAGTTTTACTGGAAGATTGTTTTCCATCTAAATTTCTTTCAACGGAGGAAGAATGGAATGTAGCGTATGACCCCGACGCAGATTTGCGAATGGCGTTCTTTCATTCCATGGGAATTCGGTCAAACCGAGACGAGTTGAAGCTTGGGACAGTCGATAAAGATTCCTTAGCGCATATCCGCCGGTTTCATCCACCCGAAGATATTCCACTTTTATATATGCGTAGCCTGTGTTTCGATGCGGAGAATCGCCCAATTATGTGCTCCCAGTTCTTTTCAAATACAACGTTTATTGACTATAAGATTAATCGCCACCTCTTTTTGAAATGAAAGAGGTGGCGATTGATTTTAGAAAAAAGACTCAGATATTCAGATGCTTTCGGGGTCGCAGCGGTGTGCGGCTTATCCGTAAACCTTTCGGCCATTAATAAATTTGGCAACCGTATGCCGCTCGTCTCCTTGGAATACCACTCGTTCGATTCTTTGACGGAGGCTTCTGTTATTGAAATCCCACAAAGGCGCATCGTCAATAACAACGGCATCGAAAAGAGAGCCTTCTTCAAAACTGCCGGCTTTTCCCCAAAATGAGCAACCGCCCTTTGTGGCAAGGTAAAACGCCTCAGAAATGGTCAAGTAAGTCTTCTCGGCGAACGGATCTCCTTTTCTTTCCATGCTGTTCCAATAGATTTTGGAGGCGACAATCGTATCCGAGATTGTGCGGAACATACTCAGCGTATTCGAGCCAGCAATATCCGTACCAAGACCGACATGGATTCCAGCGTCCAGGTACCTGCGGATCGGCGCTGCAACGCCGTTTGCGTTCATGTTGCTTTGTGGGCAATGCGCAACCCAGAGCTTTTTCCTTCTAGACATTAATTCAAATTCCTCCGGTGTTGGGAAGACACAATGCGCCTGTACGCTCTGCACGACCGAACCCAGCATATCGTACATATCATAGGCCTGTCCGTAAAAAGAGATTTCCGGTTTTAACTGCTTGACCCATTCAATTTCGTCCAGGCCTTCGCTTAAATGGGATTGAGTAGGAACACCGAATTCATGAATGAGAGCCTGCAGACCTTCCATGCAGGCATCTGTGCAGGATGGTATATATCGAGGCGTGATCATCGGCTTAACGTATTCGTATTTTTCGCATGTGTTCTCAAGCCATGTTCTAGTTTCCCGCAGAGATTCTTCCGTTGTTTCCTGCAACCCTTCAATGGAATTTCGATCCATATTCAGCTTGCCGACATATGCCGCAAATCCCTTATCAGCGAGCTTCTGCATCAGAAGCTCTGTCGCGGGGCGATGGATCGTTGCAAACGTACACGTTCTGGTCGTAGTAGATCTAAGCAGGTCATTTGTGAATTTTTCATATGCCAGTTCAGCGTAGTTCAGGTCGTTGAAATGGCGTTCCTCCGGCAAAGAGTACTGCATGAACCAAGTGTTCCAATTACTATCCAAATCCAGAGCCATTCCTAACCCGCGAAAGCCATATTGCGGTGCATGCTGATGAATATCCGCCATACCTGGAATGATCAGCTTTCCCGAATAATCAAAAACGGGGATCGCCTGATATTGCTCTGGCAAATCCTTGAATATGCCGACGACGGTATCTTTTTTACAGACAACATAGGAGTTCTCGAAGATCTCAAACCCTTTCGGGGTCGGGGTGTGGATAATGTGCCCCTTCAGTGCAAAAATAGATGTATTCATAAAAACCTCTCTGTGATTTTCTTATCGGGACATGCGATCATACGCAACTCCCAAGGCAGCAGGCGTACCGTCTCTTTTGCTTCGTGCGACAAGCAGCAGTGAGAGCGCAGTCAGAACATATGGCAACCCTGTAAAGACCTGAATTGGGAGCGATATCCCCAAAATCTGCAGTCGGAACTGAAAAGCCTCCGCTGCGCCAAAAAAAAGTGCAGCCAAAAGGATTCCTATGGGATTGCGCCGGCCAAATACTACTACCGCCAGAGCGATATAGCCGCGGCCTGCGGTAATGTTTTCAAAGAAGATACCAAGCTGCCCAAGCAGCAGGTAAGCACCGCCGAGGCCTCCTAGCAGCCCATTGACGGCAGCTGCCATGTACTGATTCTTATATACGGAAATGCCAACGGCGTCTGCCGCGCGGGGATTTTCGCCGACCGCGCAAAGAGACATACCCCAGATGGTCTTTTTATAATAAAACACCAGAAAAACGACCAGAAGATATGAAAAATAGACTACAATATCCTTATTGAACAGCGCATCACCAATCAGAGGAATCTTACTGAGAAGCGGAATAGGAACACTCTTTAATGTTTCAATCTGCGGGATCCCATACCGGTTGACCATCAGTTGGAAAATATAGCTGGTAAGCCCTGTAGCAAGCAGGTTCAGTGCGACGCCCGCGACGTTCTGGTCCTGCTTCAGGTAAACTGATAGGAATGCGTGAAGCAGGCTCAAAAGCATCCCTGCGAGCATACCGACGACGAACCCCCAGAACAGGCTGCGCGTCAAATAGGCTGCCGCAAACCCAAAAAAAGCTCCAACCAGCATGACTGCTTCCAAACCAACGTTAATGATGCCGGCTTTCTCTGAAATGTCTTCGCCAATGGAAGCGCACAGAATCGGAATCGCTGTGCGTACTGCGGCAGATAAAAATGTTGCCCAGAATGTAAGTTGCAGGAGTTCACTCATGCTTACTCACCTCCGTTTTTTTCTTCGCGCGAGTGTGCAGTTCCCAAAAGTCCTTGGATAGGATCAGAAAAACAATAAAGCCAATCAAAATACTGACAATAGATGACGGGATACCCATTTGACGTTGCATGGTATTTGCACCGACTTGCAGCGCGGCATACAAAATTGAAACCAAAATGACTCCCAATGGGTGGTTCTTTGCAAGAAGCGCGATCAGGATCGCGGTGAAACCGTTTCCGGCAGAAAGATTCTCCATCAAGCGGTGCTGGACACCCAGCAATTCAACAGAGCCTGCAATGCCAGACAGACCGCCGCTCAGAATAGCTGCCGTTAAAAGGCTTTTTTGGACGGGTATACCAACACAGAATGCGCCTCTCGGGTTGCTGCCGCTGACTTTCAGTTCATAGCCCAGCACTGTTTTATACATAACGAACCAGATTAGGAGAGCTATCACCACGGCGATAAAAAAACCAAGGTGAAAGCGAGTTGGAAGCAGAAGAAGAGGAAGATTACAGTCTGTCTTTGCGCTCTGCGGCAGGTAATCCGCGCTATCCATCAAAACACCGCGGATCGCGATCCCGACAAACATCGTGGCAATATAGTTGAACATGATCGTATTAACGGTTTCACTGATCCCCCACCTGTTTTTTAAGATCGCAGGAATAAATGCCCACACCCCGCCAAATATGAATGCGACAAATATAGCAAGGATGCAGCGAAACCATGGCGGCCCTGGAAGCTTGATAGCAACAAACGTTGCCATCAGTGCGCCCATGTAAAACTGCCCCTCTGCACCGATATTGAAAAAGCCGGTTTGAAATGAAATAGAAACGCCTAATCCCATCAGGATTAGCGGAGTTGCCTTTACGAATATCTCGGCGAAACCGTTAAGCGAACCGAACAGCCCATAACAAAAATATCCGAACGCCTCAATCGGATCGGCATGGCAGAGCCATATCAATCCAACAGCAAGCAGCAGTACTGCGGCGACGGAGGACGCAATTCTAATAAACCTTTGCTTCATTCCGCAATAACCTCCTCCACAGGGCGGCCGCCCATCATAAGGCCCAGTGTTTCGGCTTTTAATTCGGCGGAGTTTTCTACAATGCCCATAATTTTCCCTTCATACATTACGGCGATTCGGTCGGAAACCTGCATGATCTCATCAAGATCCGTCGAAATCAGGAGCACACCTTTGCCGCGGTCTCGGAGGTTCTGCATACACGTCCGTACATAACTTGATGCGCCGATATCAAGTCCACGTGTGGGTTGCATAGCGATCAGCAGATCGGGTGAATCGCCAATTTCCCGAGCTAGGATAATTTTCTGCTGGTTGCCGCCTGATAAATTTCCAGCACGTTCGCCCGGTCCGTGTACGCGAATGTCAAACTTTTCAATTGCAGCCCGTGCAAAGTCGAGTACGTTCTTTTCGTTGACGACGCCGAATTTTGAGATTTTTGGAGTCCGATAATCACGCAGGATCAAATTATCCGAGATACTCTTATCCAGAATCAATCCATCACGATGACGGTCATCCGGGATGTAGGAAATTCCAAGCTCAAAGTGCTGCCGCACGTTCAGTCTGTCAATATACTGATTTTTGAAAGAAACGCATTGCGAATCCTGTCTGCGAATCCCGCAAAGAAATTCAGCGAGATAGTTTTGACCGTTCCCATCCACTCCGGCCACACCGAGAATTTCTCCGCAATGGAGGCAGAACGAAACCTGATCCAGAAGATTCTTGCTGCCGTTGGGGTTTTTAAGCGTAAGCCCCCGCACATCCAATACACGCTCCGGACGCGGCTTTTCGGCATACTCAATTTTGTCTGTACGAATCTGTCGGCCGATCATAAGCTGGGACAGAAGCGCTTCCGTACATTTTGCGGTTGTAAGCGTGTCAATTCTTTTTCCGCTGCGCAGAACCGTGATCTTATCCGTAATTTCCATGATCTCAGCAAGCCGGTGAGAAATCAGAATGATACTGTGTCCGTCTTCCTTGAGTGATCTCAAAACAGAGAACAGAACTTCTGTTTCCTGTGGCGTCAAGACGGCAGTGGGTTCGTCCAGAACAAGAAGCTTTGCGTTTCTGTAGAGCGCCTTTAGGATCTCGACACGCTGCTGTTCGCCAACAGAGAGCTCATCGATCCGTTTATCGACATCCACGGCCAAGCCGTATTTCTGTGACAGCGCTTTGATTTTCTTCGCAATGTCTTTTTTCTTTATAAACGGGTAACTTTCGACTTTCATTCCCAGAATGATATTTTGTAAGACAGTCATCGGTCGAACCAACATAAAATGCTGATGCACCATGCCGATGCCGCAGGCGATAGCATCCAGCGGCTTCTGAAAGTCCTGTTTGACACCGTTCCACCAGATCTCGCCTTCGTCGCAGTGATACAAGCCGTATAGAATATTCATAAGGGTTGTTTTTCCTGCGCCGTTTTCACCGAGAAGCGCGTGAATTTCGCTCTCCTCTACAGACAGATCAATGTGATCGTTGGCAGGGATCCCATAAAAAAGCTTGGTGATCCCTTTCATTTCCAATAATGCCATGTTTTTTGTCTCCTGTTAGGTAGTAGTGGAAATGCGGCAGAATGCATCCCAGATGATTCTGCCGCACGCCACGGAGATCTTAAGTGAAAGAACCACTGCGGTATGAAACGGACGCCATATCGGATTGCACCCGCTCATTTTGCCAGGTTCTTCCTTGCGCTGCGTAGGACCCAATCAGTCAATGGATAATATCGTCCGAGATCTCTGTGATCATCGGAATATCAAGTTCACCGGAGCGCATTTGATCCATGCATTCCGCCAGCTTATCCTTTACCTCCTGCGGAACATGCGAGTTATATTCGGTCAGCTGCGCAACATCTGCAGCAATGCCATATTCCCGAATGCAGCCCTGGAAATCCCCGTCAATCGTATCCTTGACCGCCTGAAGAACAAGGTTTTCAATGTTGTTCATGTTACAGAAAATAACTGTTTCCGGAGCAAGATTCTGCTGCTCAAGCTCGCCGAAAGCATAAACGCCCGCTTCCTCACATGCCTTTATCATGCCTGCATTGGACGCATTCCCGCCGCCGCCGATCAGATCCACACCCTTGTCGATCATGGCCTGCGCGGCCTCCTTGGACTTTTGCACATCTTCCGTTGAGCCGGTATATGCAGTATAGACATCACAATTCGGATTCACAGCCTGAACGCCTAATTTGTACCCCTCAGCAACCTTGATGATAGCCGGACCGACCAGACCCGCGACAAAGCCGACTTTATTTGTTTTTGTCATCATTCCAGCCGCAATGCCCTCCAGATATCCGACCTCCTGCATCTTGAGCGTGTAGGATGCGACGTTCTCGGAGCTGACCGTTCCGTCGATAACGATGAATTTTGTATCAGGATAGCGTTCTGCAACGGCCAGAGCCGCATCGCCGAAAGAAAAACTATGCCCAATGATCAGGTCATATCCCTGAGATGCATAGTCCGTGAAAACTGCTTCCATCTCGGTAGGCTTGATGTTTTCCGTATATTTTACGGAGATGTTGTAGGTATCCTTTGCTTTCATAACAGCGTCATAAGCGAGCTGACTCCATGCTCCATCATTCACAGGAGTGACCAGGCAAAGTGCGACTTTCGCCTGATAGGCATCCTCTGTAGAAGCAGGAGCCGCGCAGGCACACATACTGACCAACATCAGCAGGGCAAGAAATAAAGCGGTAAGTTTTTTCAAAGTAAATTCCTCCATCCTCACATCACATATAACTGATTTTTTCGCGCTAAGAAAACGCTTAGCTAGGATGACCTCTGTAGGCTGCAGCACTGCAGAGGGAACATCTTGCATTCAAAAATAGCAGTATTATTTGTTGAATTTTGGAGATGTGCAATATTTTGCAGTTTGATGTTTTTATAAAAAGACAAGTTGTCAGACAGCTTTCATCCCTAGTGCAGGAGCAACCGTAAGGGTGAAATACGGACAGGATGCGAATTTGCAATTACGGCTGAAAGATGCCTCACTGTCGGTGCGTAAAACACATCATAATACTGTAAAATCTGCACAAAGAGCGGCGGCATAAAAATTGGTTTATTTTTTTAATCTTACTGCTTCAAAACGGAAGGATAATGGAGTAAAATTAAGTTGAATGCAAGAAAAAGTTTATTATTGTTCGAAATGCTTAAAAATACTTGAAAAATCAAAGAATTCTACGTAGAATGGTTAAAAAATGTTCCGAGTTCGCGTTGAGGCTTTGACACAGTGCTTTCTGCTTTAAGAACATAATAGACCTTCTGACTACTAAAGGAGGATTTTTTATGGACAGCATCGATGCTCAATTGCTTCGGATTTTGGCAGAGGACGCACGCTGCTCTGCGACTGACATCTCAAAAAAGGTCAATCTATCCATACCGGCAGTCAACAAACGGATTTCCAGGTTGCGCGAAAACGGCATAATCGAGCGATTCACGATTCAATTGAATCCACAGAAGATTAACAGTTCTGTCCAGGCATTTGTACTGCTTGTTGTTGATCAGTATTCAAGGGTAAACGAACTGCTTGAGTTTGTAAATGCAAAAGAGAACATCGTTGACTGTTATGCGATTACAGGAGAGTATGACTATCAGTTGAGACTGTACGCAAGGGATATTACAGAACTGGAAAGCATCTTACTCGAACTCAAAGGAAAAAAGTGTGTTTCCAAGAGCCATACGATCTTTGTGCTGATGGAACACAAACACATGCTGGGACCCTTCACCACCTAGCCTGTCAGATTCCGAGCACAATCAGAACTGTCGCCGGTCCGGTCTTTCTCCCCCACCTTTATCACCTGTACGCCAATTGAGAAATCAAGAACAAACGAGAGAAAAGGAGATGTGAAATGTCCTGTTACGTCAATACCGTCAAAGGCCCTGTAAGCCCTGGGGAGTTGGGAATAACCCTGATGCATGAACACCTTGCAGAACTGAATAACTCAATGAAGCGGTGTTATGCAGATTGGTTTAATGCTGATATCTTCCTGGAGAAAATCAAGCCTGTCTTTCAAAAAGCAAAAAAATACGGATTGAGCACATATGTCGATCAGACAGCCGTGAATATGGGACGGGATATTCGCTTTATAAAGCGGGTTTCGGAATCGTGCGATGTCAACATTGTGGCGGCTACCGGTTTGTTCTTCTATGAAGAGAGCTGGCAAATCGATAAACCGTATGAGGAAATATCGGAGTTGTTTATTCGGGACATTGAAGAGGGCTGCGAGAGCACCGATATTAAGGCGGGAATGCTGAAAGCTGCGACGGACAGATTCGGGATCACCCCTGTAAATGTATTTCAGTTAAAGGCAGTAGCTCGTGCAGCGGCAATTACCGGCATACCAGTAACAACGCATACCATAGCGGCTGACCGGCTTGGTCTCGAACAGGCGCTGATTCTTGAAAAGGCAGGCGTGGATCTGTCCAAAGTTGTGATCGGTCACGTCGGCGACACGAATGATCTGGATTATTTGGAAGAGCTGCTGCGCATGGGTGTTTATCTCGGTTTGGACAGATTTGGGTTGGAAGTGCTATGGCCGGAGGAGGATCGCGTAAGGAATCTGCTGGAGCTTATGGATCGCGGCTGGATCAACAGGCTCATCATCTCGCAGGACATCCCCTTTTATTCCGACTGGGGGAAAAACAGCTTCAAAAAGTTCGAAGCGATCCGTTCTTTTGATAACATAACGGGCTTTACGCATATTTTTGAGAGCGTGCTTCCGAAGCTGAAAGCACGCGGTGTCAGCGAGGATGAAATCCATACGCTGCTTGTAAAAAATCCGGCTCGTGTTTTTCACGGAGGATACACATATTAGCTTGCCGAAAGCAGGAGCTGATTCAGGCCCTGTACCCAGGTCCTATGTTCTGGCGTTTTGGCTGTGTAATAAGGAGGAAGAAATGGATAGTTTAAAAAGGCTGGCCGCATCGGCTGTTGTGCCGGTCGTGGTGCTGGACGATGCAAAGGACGCGGTCGCGACGGCAAAGGCTTTGATTGCCGGCGGCGTGGACGTGATGGAAATCACGTTCCGCACGGCGGCTGCGGCGGATTCGATCAAGGCAGTCGCGGAAAACTGCCCCGACATGTTAGTTGGCGCAGGCACGGTCATCACGCTCGACCAGTGCCGCAAGGCCGTCGAGTGCGGCGCGAAGTTCATCGTTGCCCCCGGCTTTGACGAAGAAGTCGTCCGCTGGTGCGTGGAAAACGGCGTTGCCGTGACGCCCGGCTGCGTGACGCCGACGGAAATCATGGCAGCCATGAAGCTGGGACTGAACGTCGTAAAGTTCTTCCCAGCAGGCGTGTATGGCGGACTTTCTGCCATGAAGGCGCTCTCGGGTCCCTTCGGCGGGATCAAGTTCATTCCGACCGGCGGCGTCAACGCGCAGAACATCGGCGAGTTTATCGCCGCACCGTTCATCCACGCGGTCGGCGGCAGCTGGGTCTGCCCGAAGGCGGACATTGCAGCCGGTAATTTTGAGAAGATCACGGAGCTTTGCAAGCAGGCGAGATCTGCCGCGCTTGGCTTTGAACTGGCGCACATCGGTCTGAACTGCGAGAATGCCGACGCGGCATCCGCAGTCTGCGAGAAGCTGAACGAAGCGTTTGATCTGCCGGTCAAAGACGGCAGCTCTTCGATGTTTGCCTCGAGCGGCATCGAGGTCATGAAATCGATGTTCAAGGGCAAAAACGGTCATATTGCGATCCGCACCAACTCTGTGGAGCTGGCGGTGGCAGAGCTTGCAAAGAAGGGCTTTGCATATGACGAAAGCTCGGCAAAGTATAAAAACGGTCGTATGACAGTTGCATACCTCAAAGATGAGTTCGGCGGTTTCGCCGTGCATCTGCTGCAAAAGTAAGGAGGAGCGAAGATGAAAGTTCTGACATTCGGTGAAATTATGCTCCGCCTGAAAGCGCCGGGACACGAGCGCTTCTTCCAAAGCCCGATGCTCGAGGCTACCTTCGGCGGCGGCGAGGCGAATGTGGCAGTCTCCCTTGCAAACTACGGCATGGACGCGGAATTTCTGACTATTCTGCCGCAGAACGATATTGCAGACGCCTGCATCCGCGAGCTGCGCTATTTTGGCGTGGGCACAAAGAAGATCGTCCGCGGCGAGGGTCGTATGGGCATTTATTACTTGGAGGGCGGCGCAAACCAACTGCCGAGCAAGGTCGTCTATGACCGCGCGTATTCCTCGATCGCGCTGGCAAAGCCCGGCGATATCGACTGGGACAAAGCCTTCGAGGGTGTGGACTGGTTCCATATCACGGGTATTACGCCTGCGATTTCTGAAAGCGCGATGGAGCTGTCTCTTGAGTCTGTCAAGGAAGCGAAGAAGCGGAACATCACCGTTTCCTGCGACCTGAACTACCGCAAGAACCTCTGGAAATATGGCAAAAAGGCCAGCGAGGTCATGCGAGAGCTTGCCAAGTACGTCGATGTGGCGATTGCCAACGAAGAAGACGTGCAGAAATCGCTCGAAATTACCGTCGATGTGAACGTCGAATCCGGCGAGCTGGACCGCGAAAAGTACCGCGCGCTTGGCAACAAAGTTTTGGAAGCCTACCCGAACATGAAGTGCATCGCGATCACACTGCGCGAGAGCCACAGCGCGGACTGGAACGGCTGGGCGGCGTGCCTGAATGACGGCAAGGACTTCTATGTGTCTAAAAAGTACGAAATTCGGGATATTATCGACCGTGTGGGCGGCGGCGACAGCTTTGCGGGCGGCTTGATCTATGGATTGAACAACTATGAGGACAAGCAGTCCGCGCTCGAATTTGCAGTTGCAGCTTCCTGTCTGAAGCACAGCGTGATCGGTGACTTTAACCGCGTCGGTGTTTCTGACGTGGAAAAGCTCATGGGCGGCGACGGCACAGGCAGAGTGCAGAGATAAAAGGAGAACATCAGCATCATGGAATGGATCAATGAAAAAGCCAAAACTCTGAAGCAGGGCGCAATCCGCGCCATGTTTGACCGCGCAAACACCATGACCGGCGTCATCAGCCTCGGCATCGGTGAGCCGGATATGCCGACGCCAAAGCTGGTCTGCGAGGCGGCAAAGGAGGCGCTCGACAAGGGGATCACGCACTATACGCCGAATGCCGGCACGCTCGCGTTCCGTCGGGCCATCGCCGAAAAGTCCTATCTGAAGGATCTGCACTATGACCCGAACACCGAGATCATCGTCACAAACGGCGGCATGGGCGCACTGAGCCTGCTGTTCCTTGTCCTGCTGAACAAGGGCGACGAGATCCTGATCCAGGACCCGCAGTGGCTGAACTACGTGGCGCAGGTCGCATACTGTGACGGCACGGCGGTCCGCGTTCCCACGGATCTGGAGCATAATTTTGAAATGCAGCCGGAGGCCATTGAAAAGCTCATCACACCGCACACCAAGGCTCTGATGATCAACACCCCGAACAACCCCACCGGCTCCGTTATGACGCGCGAAACGATGGCAAAGATCGCAGAGCTGGCCGTCAAGCACGACCTGCTGGTGATCTCCGACGACGTCTACAACACACTGCTTTACGCCGGAGAAGAAGCACCCTGCATTGCGTCCTTCCCGGGCATGAAGGAGCGCACCGTCATCGTCAACAGTTTCTCAAAGTCCTACGCAATGACCGGCTGGCGCATCGGCTTTGTCGCGGCCCCGGCGGAGATCGTTGACCGCATGACCAAGTGTCAGGAAAACTTCAACGCCTGCGCCAACGCCCCTGGCCAGTACGCGGCAACCGTCGCGCTCGACCATCCGGAGCTGTGCGAAGAACTGCGCCAGATCTTTGAACGCCGCCGCAGCATCCTGCTCGACGGGCTTGCCAAGATCGACGGCATCCGCTGCAACCGCCCGAACGGCGCGTTCTACGTGTTTGCCGACATCAGCAGCTTCGGCCTGAGCAGCGTCGAGTTCTGCAACCGCCTGCTCGACGAGCAGAAGGTCGTCTGCATTCCGGGCAGCGCCTTTGGCGAATGCGGCGAAGGCTTCATCCGTATCGCATATACCTGCTCGGATGATGAACTCCACGAAGCGCTGAAGCGCATATCGCGTTTTTGCAGCGAACTGCGTGCGGCATGACCCTTTGACTTCACTGCGGTCAATACAGATGTTAAATCGCCATGCATGGAGAGAGAACACATCTGCGACGCAGCAATGAGTGATCGCCGCACGATCGCGCGGCGATGCCCCGACTTTTCCAACTATTTTAACCATAGCTCATGACAAGAGAAGTCATAACCTGACATCATAGTTCCGCCGCCGCTATATCAAAGCAGGAATCTTTGAAACGCGAATGTCGGAGATCATCTCTGTTCTGTTCGACGTTCGGACAGACAGCGACTACGACGATTTTTTCGTGATCTCCAAAGCGGATACAGCCGCGCGGATCGAGAACGCGGCGTATTTCGTTGACCGCATAGAATTGTACCTGAACACCAGATAAAAACCCACGCTGCCTGCAAAACTGGCAGTGTGGGTTTATGTATGCAAACAGGAAAAGAACTGCTCACGCGTGGCGCTGCGATAAGTGCGGCTGATGGGAATACGAAGTCCGCCCGGCAGCCAAAAGCAGTCGTTTTCCATCGTCTCGATCTGATGGAAGTTGACCCAGTAGCTCTGGTGGCAGCGAATAAATCGCTGCGCGCTGTCCGCATCCAGAAGCTCCGCGGGTGTCAGCGGTGTCCATTCCTCCGCGCCGCCCAGAAGAGTGAGCTTCGTCCGGCGGAGAATGCGTTCCATGCACAACACCTGCGAACAGGGTGTGTTACGAAATCCCTGGGATACAGGGTAGTGTAGAATCGGAAGCGGTTTTCGCGTCAGTGCCTTTTGCAGCGCAGCCCCGATGCGCTGGTCAAATTCGCTTTTCAAGATGAAATATGCGTGCTCCGTTTCATAGACCTCGGTCGCAAAACCGAGATACGACGTGGCGAAGATAACCACGCACTGCGGCAGCGCTTCGTTGATGCGCTTTGCCAGCTCGATGCCGCTCATTTCGCCCATCTGAATATCGACGACGGCAACGTCCGGGGTATATCCGTGGGCGCTGATCTCCTGTAAAAGCGCTGCCGGCGAAGCAAAAAGCCGCAGCTCCGCATGTTGTCCGTTTAAATGATTCTGTACAGACCGCGCAAGCCGCTCGCGGTGCAGCGGCTCGTCGTCACAGATCGCAAACATGTGCAAAAGAAGCTCCTTTCAGGATCAGACTGGCTGTAAACCGACCGTTTTCGGTGTGGTACGAGAAGCTGCCGTCATACTTCCGGGCGAGCTCCTGAAAAATTGAAAATCCGATGCCGCGTTCCAGCTCCGGGATGCGGCGTTTTTTTGTCTGCAGCTGTGTGCGGCAGGCGTTTTCCGTTTCGATGGTCAAAAAGCCCTTGTTGACGGCGGCTGTCAGAGAGATCGTTTTGTCCTCACAGGCGTGGCAGGCATCCGCAGCGTTGACCAGCAGATTTGCAAAGGCGATAATGAGGTCGGAATTTGAGATCCCGATGGCCTCTGGCAGCCGCACACGCAGCTGGACACGATATTCCTGTTTTTCCAGCTCCTGTGACCGCGAAAATATGTAGGCATCCACGATCGGGTTTTCGCAGACTCCCAGACGCTCCTGTACCTGCGTCTGCGCGGAGACCTCGCTCAGATATGCTGCGGCGTCCTGATATCGTTCGGCGTGAAGCAGCGCCTGCATGGTATAAAGATTCTTGGCGATATCGTGCCGCATGCGGCGAATGGTTTCATACTGCGCGGTGATAGCCGTATAATGCTCCTTCTGTCGGTCGATCTGCGCAGAAAGAATGTCGTTTCTTACTTTGAGCTCACTGCGCTGTGCCATGCCTCGCACAGCAATATATAAGGCTACATCTGCTGCCATGCAGACGAGCATTGCAGCGATTACATATCCGGCGCGAGGAAACGTCATCTCGGACAGGCATACCCGAAGCCACCCGAACAGCAGCAGATACTGGCTGAATGGAAACAACAAATACAACACACATTCGCTTCCGTGTAACCGATTCTTATAGCGGTTCATGAACAGAACCAGCATCCACAGCAAAAACGCGTCGAGACTGACGCAGATTGCATAGGCAACCAGCCGCTGCGGCAGTGGCTGCAATGCGATCCCCTTGCGCATTTGTTCCGGCGTGAAAATAATCGCGCATGGGACAAGATCCGCGATATACATGAAGACCAGACAGCCTAGCGCCACAAAGAGGATTCTGTGCCACCTATCCCGGAAAAGCAGAAACAGCGGTAGCACAATCCCAAACAGGGGATAAACTGCCCGGAGGATTGATCCGTTTCCCATAAAGTATGGCGGAATGAGCCAGACGAGAAACTGGAGAGCAAACCCCAGAATCGTGACCGGCATGGAAAAACGCCGCGTCAGTGTGCGGCAGAAGGTCACAGCCCACATAGCAAAGATTAAAGCGTTGATGATAACAAACAGAGGAGAATACTGAACCATAATAGTTGTCCAATCGATGCAAATTATGTCGAGAAAAATGCAAGTTATGCAAAAAAGCACGCTGTATTCTGGTCACGATGTATAATAGCGTAATTAAAGAAGCGCGGATTTTCAGGAAAAGGAGCAATTGTTATGCAGGAAAACAGAATACAAAGGCTGAATCAAAAACTCAGAGGAAATGGGGCGTGCTTTGCGGCAGCAGAAGAAATAATTCAGAAGCTAGAGAAAAAGCAGGAAGAACTGGGCGAGCATGCGACGGATGCACAAATGACGCAGGCAATTCGCGAATGTGCGTTTGGAGACGACGAATCCGCAATGGCGCTGCTTCATAAAATGGATCACGACACCGAGCAGTTCCTTGAAAGAGCTGAGGCGGATGTAATCGCTTTTTTTGAAAAGCACCAGCTGCATTATGTCAGACGTGCTCCAGTACAGGCAATCGTAATTTATGAACTGCCGTTCCGAACGAAAAATATAAATTACTTAGTCCGGGTTATTTTAGAGGCAGAGGCAAAGGCGTGCCGAATCGATGCAGTGTATCCGTTTTCAGCAGAAAAAATATATGAATACCCACTCTGCAGAGCAATTGCCAAAGAGAATTTTCGCTACCGGTATGGTGCACTGCAGTACGATGAACGTGATGGCGAAATAAGCTTCCGATACAGCTATTCGATCAGCCACGGTGTTTATGAAGACGAGCTCGGTCGAAGTTTTGAATGCGTGCTGAGATCTGCCGAGAACAGCTACGCAGCGGTTCAAAAGAACTGCGTTGGAAAATATAAACGCAATGAGGCGAAAGAAATGCTGAATGAACTCAATGCGCTCGTCGGTGATTTGAATGAAATGAACGACTAACCGCTCTGCGAGTGCAGCGTAAATCTGAGAAGGTATCGGACCGTTCAAAATGGAAAGCGCACCAGCAGGATCCTGATCCCGGGATCTTGCTGTTTTCATAGCTGAATCATGCAAGCGCAGCGCCAATACAAGTAGGACGGGTAACGCGAAAACTTACTGATTCGTGCAAGTTGTGTCGAAAAAGCTGCGAGTTATGCAACATCTCTTTTGAATATACAATGCGTAACTTATAATCTTAAATGGATTATACTACAAATTGGAATAATGAGCAAGTCTTGCGAAAAGAAACATCGGCAGAAAATGAGGGAAAAAGATGCAAAATATTTGGAAAGAGAAATTGCTCCTGATTCGGCTCCTCAACAAGGATAATTCTATGGATATTGTGTGGAATGGGCAGGAACGGCTGCGTATCTCGATGCCGTCCATGTTTCGGAGCATGGTGCAGGAGATTACCGCTTATTGCAAGGATGAGCAAACATTCATGGAGATTCGGTCGGATAAAACTGAAAAATATCAGATCGAACCCGGCGCGTGCATCTGCCCGGATGGGCAGTCAGATTTGCGCGTTGAAATTTCTGTGCTGCCCACGCTGCGTACAGCGCGATATTCGCTTGCCGGTGTGCGTGAAATCCAAATTGGCAGGAGTCAGCAGTCGGATACAAAAACGCTTCAGGAGGCGCACGACAAACAGCTTGCCGCATTGCAGAGGGAGAATCCTTCCGCGGATATATGTGCGGAGATTCTAAAGAACAGAACACGGAGCTGTGGAGTCGGAATCCAAAGAACGAAAATTTCTATGCGGTTCGGCTTGGAACAGGTGATGTTACTGCGACTGTGTGTGCGCAGTTTGCAGCAGATCCCTTCAGTGGGAATGAAGACCCGCTCCAGACGCGCGCGGCGGAGCTTGCGGATCAAAGTAAGCTGCTGACAGATGCGCCGGTCGTTTTGCAGGGGCAGAAAAAATGTGTCGTAGGCATTGTGGGAGATAGAAAGCTGACGGATCAGATGCAGCAGAATTTGCTCATTCAGCTGAGCACGCTCTGCGCAAGCACCGATCTGCGGTTCTGGCCGACCGGGCTGGAAACACGTGCTCGATCTGCGTAATTGCGCCGGAGAATATTGCGTTGGCCTATGAGCCGACGGTCGTGGATTTCCAGACCTGTGTGCGCTTCAAGCAGATCGACCGGAACACGTTCGAGACGCAGCTGCAGGCGATTTGGGACGCATTTACCGCGGAAGGAGAGCGGCTATGAACGGACGAACCGTTGTAACCATCCGGATGGACGGATTCCAGCGCGATATAGAGCTGCCGGAGGCCCTCCCGCTCCGGACGCTCTGCGTGCAGCTTCTGGAACTTCTGAAACAGACAGATGCGAGGCTATTCCGCACGATGGACGAGATCGCGCTGGCCGTGGACAGCATGCCGATGCTGAACGGCAGCGTATCGCTGAAAGACTACGGTATCTATAACGGGACATATCTGGATATTGTCCCCATTGAGAAAATGAAATTGGCGGCAGGAGGTGCGGTAAATGCCATCTGAGCTTTACTTCAAAATGGTCTATCAGAACGCGAGCAAGCAGTGTGCGCGCGTCTGGAGCGCGATTGAGAAGATCGATGACGCGGCGCGAACCGTAAAAACGCAGCTTGACAATTTGCAGGCAGAGTGGAAGGGCGAAGCCGGCAGCACAGCTTATGACGTGCTGTTTGCGTGGTATATCGATCTGGTGCGTTTGAGCGCCGATCTGGTGTCGCTCAAAGGTCGCATGGATCAGCAGGCGCTGGCGGTCATAACCGAATGGCCACAGCGCTTGGCAGAGCTGGAGGATAATAGAAATGGCTGATATCATACTCGCAGGCGACAGCTTCTCGCTCAAAAAGCTGCGGAACGCCGCGGAGCAGCTGGAGGACGCACAGAATTTGATGCAGAAGGTATATGACGCAGTGTTCAGCACGAGTTTCTGGGCGGAAGCGAACCCGTTCGCGCTGCTCGACGGCAGTAAAAATATGAATGTTTTCGACGGCACGATTGATGAGTTGCATACCTATCAGCAGCGTGTGCATCAAAAAGAGGAAGCGATGCGCACACTGGCACAGCGGATAGAAGCGGTGGTTCGGGAACTGGCCGAGACTGACCAGTCCTTCCGAGGGAAGCTCAGCGGCGAAAGCGAAAAAAACACGTGGGAACGAATCACCGGCGCGGGCAGAAGCGTTAGACAGATAGTTTCCGCGGCTGCGTTGTCATTGATCGGTGCAATCAATGGGCTGTTTTCCTTGGACGGTACAGTTGCAGGAGAAACAGTAATTGAAACGCCAGTGCAGAAAAAAATCCGATTTACGGACGATGAAATCGAAACTATTTACGGGGAATTTGACTGGCGTGGAATATCCGTTACAGACGAAGAAAAAACGGCGATTGTGCAGCGAGCATCTGATAAATGGGAATTGCATCTGCTTTTTGAGAAGCTCTATAATGAGAAATTGGATGCAATGACCGACTATGAGAAGTATGGAGCTTCAGCTCATGTCAGGAAAGCAGTACCAGAAAGGTCGAGACGCGAACAGTTTATCGGTACCGTCTGCGATAGTCGACAGGGAGAATTAGCGCGATGGAAAATCTCTTTGTAAAAATATTACTTGCTGCGATCCTTTACGCCGGCGTCATGCTCGTGATAGCGATTGTCCGTGCAGTGCGCAGGAACAGTAAGGAACGGAAATCCTACGTCCATGTACCAAACCATGATGAGCCGAAGACTGAAAATCTCCGGGATATATCAGAACATCTGGATTATCTGGAGCAGCATTTTGGGGCACCGCTTCCGGAATTCCGTGTACAGAACTTTGAGTACTTCTTTGAGCGTTTGACCTATGAAGCACATGACCCCGGTGCAGTGACCAGCGTAACGGATCAGGTCTTACGGCATTATCGACTCGACCCCAGCAAGGTTCGAATTGAAACGGAGTTTTTGGATCAAAAGCGGGAAGACAGTGAAGAAGTGCGTGGTCAGTTTCAAAACGCGGTGACAGGCTATGGCAAGGTGCGGATCATCCTTAAACCGGAAGACAGCGAATTTGATACAGTCGTTGCGATCATCATGCACGAATGTGCGCACTATTTCAGCGAGATCCATCACACGAAGCTGGAAGACAAGAAGGAAAACGAGCGGCTGACAGATGCAACCGCGATCTGGCTTGGCGCGGGACAGCGAATGGAGCGTGGATGCTTCCCGAGAAGCAATGTTCAAATAGGCTACCTGACACAGGACGAATGTCACTATGCAATTTGTGAAACGGAACGCAGACGACAGGCGGCGATCGACAAGTCAGAGACTTTTCGCAAATCGTTTGAGGCAGAAGCGGCTGCGCAGTCCGCTGCAATCGATATGGTTGGCCGTATGTTAAAAATGGAAGTGCTTTGTGGAGAGAAGAATCTGGAAAAGCTGCGTGCTCTGAAGGAAGCATGCAGACGCAAACAGAGGCACCTTTCAACAATCCTTACGCAGTTGGAGCACGCTATGTCAAAGAATGCATACTGTGAGATGAATGCGCAGCTTTTACAGACTTCGCTTGCGGAACGGAAGGCACTGGAGCCTGCATTGCAGGCATTCGAAGCTTTCCGACCTCTTACAATGGCCGGACTTCTGCTCGATAAGGAAACCTATGCGTACTATGCCGCTGCCTGCGAGTATGCACAGTCCGGGAATGTTTTTGCACAATTTGAAATGCTCCAGTTTTATCATGCACACCCATCCATAATCGCATCGGAGGAAGCATGGTTTCTGATTGCGAAGCTTGAAAAGTCCGATGCCGCCGATGCGCATTATCTGTTGGGGCGCTGTTGGAATGAGGGAATCTGCATTCCGCCCGATCAAGACACCGCTATTCGCTGTTGGGTCCACGCGGCCGGGCTTGGTTCGGAACAAGCAGAGCAGGCGCTGAGAAAATTGCATAAGAACCAGACGAAGATGCAAAGTGAAGCATGACGTGTTTTGTATATGTACTTCAAACGATACAAAAAACGATTTGCTCAAAATATAACACTGGCACTAAATTTGCTGTTTACTGGTATCCGGAAAGCATTAAGCAGAAAGGTGCCCGTGCTGAGATAAGATCAGTGTGGGCACCTTCCAATATCGGCGTTACTGCTTTAACCACCGCACAAATTCTTTCTGCGAGATCTCGCCGTTCTCGCACCTCTCCTTTTCCTTCTGCGCTTCCTTGCTCCAAGCGGAAAACGCTTCCTGAGAGATCTTGCCTGCGCGGATCCATGCGAAGCGGCGTTTATACTCGCGGCGATAGATTTTCAGAAGCTCGTCCTGCGCGTGGCTTTGCAGGTACTGCCGCATCGCGCCGACCTCCTTGCAGGTGCGGCCGCGGCTGTCGAACACGCGGCTGCAATATTCTGTACTGCCGTGAACAGTGAGGGCAAAATATTTGCCGCAGTTTTTGCAGGTGCGCATCATGATCTTTTCTTGAACAC